>Ga0164290_1000683_pt1 | contig 92279 bp, 75 predicted proteins | sample Micstemetagenome_FD_108782 | JGI IMG/M metagenome (GOLD analysis project Ga0164290, IMG submission 108782) | Contaminated culture microbial community from soil near Moab, Utah, USA - Microcoleus steenstrupii SON62 (Illumina Assembly) | ecosystem: Environmental > Terrestrial > Soil > Soil crust...
ATTACGCCCCTATGGGGCTTTTAAAATATTGTGCTTTTTTCATCTACCAATATTACGCCCCTACGGGGCTTTTTAAATATTGTGCTTTTTTTATCTACCAATATTACGCCCCTACGGGGCTTTAAAATAATTGGATGCGTTTTTCTGCCAATATGCTACCCCTACGGGGCTAAAAAAACCCGATGCCTTTTTTTACCAAATTGGCTTAATCCAGTGAAATATAAGATTTGAAATTTTCATTGCATTCTACAATACAATGCATTGAAGGTTAAATCAAATCACTTAATAGTATAACTAGCCATCATGCTGTTGATGGTTTTGATATACTGCTTGTACCGGGTGGCTTCGCCGGTAAAAGTGAGGATATGCACTTTGCTTCCTTTTACAATATAATATTGTTTCCATTGTAATTTTTTTCCAAACTGCACCCCTTTGAACACCATGTACCAACTGTCTTTTCCCAGGTTGCCTTTGGCATTTTCGAGCACCACAAAATTTTTTATTTTTTGCGGCAGGTAGCCTTTTGAAAATTCCGCATACTGCTGCGCATTCATGGGGCTGTTGAGATCGTTGATCACCATGTTGAGGTTTTCGATAAAATTATCCATCACACCGGAATCAGGCGCAGCTTTGATGGTGAACTGTTTGCTATCGGCCGTGCCTTCAATACTCCAGGGATCGGGATATTTTACAGCATACGTTGATTTGGACAAGGTATTTGACTGGCCTGCAGCGGTAACGGCAACCAATAAAAAGAGGGTGACCAGGTAAGAAGCTGTTTTCATATTGCATGTTGATTTAGAGCGATGAAATTAAGCAATCTGATCAAATGAAACGACTACTCCCTGTTAAAGTGATGGTACCGGTGAGAACAAATGAGTATTAAAATTCACAGAACCTGCAACAGAACGCCATTTTTGAAGCCGGATGAAACTGGCCAATGATTTGACACGACTATAAAAAAAAAGTTATGGACTATCATCATTACAAAGAATGCATTGAAGCCTGCCTTGCCTGTGCAGCCGTATGTAATCACTGTGCATCAGCCTGTACAAAAGAAGACGATGTAAAAATGATGGCACGTTGCATCCAGCTGGATATGGAATGTGCCACTGCCTGTTATTATACAGCGCAGATGATGAGCCTTGGCAGCAAACGCTCCGAAGAAATTTGCGCCATCTGTGCACAATTGTGCCGGGAATGTGCCGAAGAATGCGAAAGCCACAACAACCAACACTGCCAGGAATGTGCGGTAGCCTGCCGCAAATGTGCTGAAGCCTGTATGGTGGTGATGGAGGTATTTTAACCTGCTGTTGTCATTGCGAACCATCAACCTGCTACCTGCTTTTAAAAAGGCCGGTAGTTATTGTCGTTTATTTTTTGTTATTTTGTGCTTCAACCGGTAATGAAGCACTATTCTTTCTATATCACGTATTTTCTCCGCAGTAATCTCGATCTGCTGAATCACTGAATGTATCATCCTGTTCAGTAAAACCGCTGCCTGCGCTTAGCTGACACTTTCCTGGCAACTTTATCCTGCCTTCCGGAGGAATTATCAATTATCAATTACCCAATTATCAATTCATTCTCATGCATACTACTATATCAACAACACCCAATACGCAACATTTTATTGACCTGGAAGAAAAATACGGCGCCCACAATTATCATCCCCTGCCGGTGGTACTGGAAAAAGGCGAAGGCGTATTTGTTTGGGATGTGGATGGAAACCGCTATTACGATTTCCTCAGTGGTTACTCTGCCGTAAACCAGGGGCATTGCCACCCGGCCATCGTAGGAGCACTTACTGCTCAGGCACAGCAACTAACGCTTACGAGCAGGGCCTTTCACAGTAACCTGCTGGGAGCGTATGAAAAATTTATCACCGGGTACTTTGGTTATGATAAAGTGCTGCCCATGAATACGGGTGTGGAAGCGGTAGAGACGGCCCTGAAACTCAGCCGCAAATGGGGGTACGAGGTAAAAAAAGTAGCTGCCAACGAAGCGCAGATCGTGGTGTGTGAAGGGAATTTTCATGGCCGTACAACAGGCGTGGTGGCCTTTAGCAGCGACCCAACGGCCAAAACCAATTTTGGTCCTTTCACATCCGGCTATGTAACGATACCGCACAATGACCTGCCGGCTTTGGAAAAAGCATTTCAAAATAAAAATGTGGTGGCCTTTATGTTTGAGCCCATTCAGGGAGAAGCCGGCGTGGTAGTACCAGACGAGGGTTATTACCAGGGTGTACGGGATCTTTGTACCGAATACAATGTACTGATGGTGGCCGACGAAATACAAACCGGGTTGGCCAGAACGGGTAAGATGCTTTGCTGTGATCATGAAAATGTGCGGCCTGATATATTGATATTAGGCAAGGCTTTGAGCGGAGGTATATTGCCCGTGAGTGCAGTGCTGGCCGATGATGCCGTGATGATGACGATACAGCCTGGCGAACATGGCAGTACCTATGGTGGCAATCCGTTGGCTTGTGCTGTTGCTATTAAAGCACTGGAGGTATTAAAGGACGAAAACATGGCTGACAATGCCGCAGCGATGGGTGAATTATTGAGAAGCGAAATAACAAAACTGGATTCTCCTTTTATATCTATCGTGAGAGGCAAAGGATTATTGAATGCGATCGTGATCCAGCATCCGCATACCGATGCGGCCTGGGAACTTTGTCTTGCTTTAAAAGAAAACGGTTTGCTGGCCAAACCCACGCATGGCGATAAGATACGCTTTGCCCCTCCCCTGCTGATCAACCAGGAACAGGTGATGGAATGTGTGAGGATCATTGACAAGAGTTTGAAAGTGCTGGGATAAACCTATCACCGTATTTTTTCATAGCATGGCTAAGGAAGATGCACCAGTGCATTTTCTTCACCGTTCACATATTTTTTGGCGGCTGTTGCAGGAAAAAAATTATTTTGCCCGTCATTTTATTTATCATGCTCCAGCTTACCAGCTTTCAAAAAAAATACCCCGGCACCGATCATCCTGTTTTAAATATCCCGGATTGTAGGCTCGACAAAGGTATTTACTGGATCAAGGGAGAAAATGGGTCTGGTAAAACCACGTTGATAAAATCCATTGCCGGACTGATCCCTTTTACCGGCAGTATTGCGATCAATGGGATTGAACTGCACCGTAACAGGATGGCCTACACTAAATTGGTAAACTATGCAGAGGCGGAACCGCAGTACCCGCCTTTTTTAACAGGGAAAGAACTGGTAGATTTTTATAAAAGCACCAATAGTGGAGAATTGCCCACTACGCTAATGGCTGCATTGGGTGTGGAGAAATTCCTGCACCAGAAAACAGCCGTGTATTCAAGCGGCATGATGAAGAAACTGTCGCTGGTACTGGCATTTACCGGTAACCCGCAGTTGATATTACTGGATGAGCCCCTGATCGCTTTGGATGTGGAGGCGGTAGCTGCTTTGCAACAAACCATTGCGGATTATCATCGCAAGGGCGTTTCGTTTATCATCACATCGCACCAGCCTTTAAGCAATACGGTTGTACATTATGATGGGGTGCTGGCCATCAAAGATCAAACCCTGGTACCGGCATGAGGGCGGCATGGCAGATACTGAACAAGGTGATGGTAAAACAATTTTACCTGCAGAACGCTGGTTTGTTTTTGTTTGCTTTTCTTTTTTTGTTTGGCATTGTAGATGCCGGCCACCTGGTTTCTTATCATCTTTCATTGATGCATTCTATGATCAGCCTGCAGTTGTTTTTGTGGATCGTGCTGCTGTTGTGGATGCTGTACAATATCAAGTGTATAGCGTTTTGCAGTACGGCAGTGCAGGCAGCTGATGGTGGTTTTCTTTACCAGTTGAGAGCCTTATCCATTCCTGTTCAATTGCTGCTGTACCTGTTGGTAGCTGTATTGTTATATATGCCTGTTTTGATTTATTCGGTTGTGTTGGCAAAAGTGGCGTTACCAGTTAACAGCGTCGTTACCTGGCAGGTAGTGGGCTGGCAGTTGCTGATGCTGGCCATGAGTACCACCGCTTTCTATCTTGTGATCAACAAAACATCCGAATCTTTTATTACCCGGCTGACTGCCACAGCCAGAAAATTATTTACCGTACAGATTGGCTACCACCAATTTCTATTGGCTTATATACTAAATGAAAGAAAGGCTGCATTGGCCATTGTAAAAATATTTTCCCTGCTGATGCTGGGTATGTTGCTGGTTCGAAATGCAGATGGATTTGATGCCGACCTCTTTGCGATCTTTTACCCGCTAACAATCGTAGCACATGCTACGTTGGTTTTGCATTGTGTAAGCTTTAGTGAAACTTTTTTGCATACCAACCGCAACCTGCCTTTGCATTGGCTGCAGGTGACGGCGATGTATCTATTGACCTGGTTGATCATCCTACTGCCCGAAACTGCGTTTATGCTGATCAACAACCATGGTAACCTGCCGCTGTTACAAATTGCGATGGAATGTGTGACGGCAGTGCTGATGTTGTTTTTATTTACCGGCATGGCGCTGGGTTGCGGACTGGATAACGAGCGCTACCTGCTGTTTGTATTTATGTCGTATATCGTGATGCTGATATTGCAAAGATCCATTGGCCATGTGGCGGCTGCAGCGGCATTGGGAGCGCTTTCGATGATGGTTTTCAGATCGCATTATTATTCGTTTGTAAAAGAGCGGGCGAAATAAAAGTGAATAGGGCGATCAGACTGTTGACATATCGTTCTGTTTATTTTGAAACTGATGTTGTCGCTTGTGACGCCCGCAAGGGTTCAAGCAGAATATGAATTTACTCGCTGGACGAAATGATACGACCTTACAATTCAAGCTTCCCCATTATCTCAGCATGATCGTCCCACGAGTATCACAAACGGGCTCAGCCGATGGCCGGCGAGAGGAATCAGCCTGTTCGCAGCAAACAACAAGGTGCTTTTTACACCGCCTTCATATTCATTATAAAAACCATCATACAACTTTACTTCAAAACCTGCAGAAGAATAGAGCTGTTTGTACTCCTCAAAACCCAGCAATCGCTCACTCCAGCTTCCGGTCATTGGGTCGCAGGTATTGGTAGGATGTGGTAATACAACAGGGAGTATTTTGTGATGGAAATATTTCTCCACCGCTTTTTTAATATCATCTTTTCGCAATCCCCTGGTGGCGATGGCTAACCTGTTTATTTGATCAGTATTCAATAAGCCCTTGCTATTTTCTTCAATGATCTTTTTTCTTATTTCCATAAAAGGTTCCATGGCTGTTTCGCCAAACAAGACATTGTCACCAGGTTCGCCACCATACAGTTCATCCTTTACCTGTAATCTTTTAAATGCTTTCACTTTAAAATAGTTGGCAGGATTGCAGGCAGTACTCATTACCGTTACCATCGCTGGATTGATCTCCTTTACAGTGGCAAAAAAATGATCCAGGTTGTAAATATGCTCCAGTACATCTGTACCCACAATAGCATGGGGAACCCCGGCAGAAAAAAATTCCTTTACCTGTTCAATATCCCCTTCAATAAAACCATCCAGGCTGATCTTCATGGCAGCGGCCAGTTGTTTTACTGCAGATAAAAAATCTGCACTCAGGTCGTTGCAATACACTTTATTAAAGCCGGCATATTTTGCCAGCAACCCCAGCAGTCCGTTGCCGGCACCGTAATCTATAATGGAGATCTGTTTTATATTGATTGCCGTTATACCACCGCCAGGGTTGGTAACCTTTGGCGGGTTTTGCAATACCAATTCCAATAAACGGGCGTAAATACGGAGATAGTATTTTTTATGCTGCAGGATATGCTGTAAATACCTTTTGGCATACGGTGTCATGTCAAGCACATGCACATCCACCCCAGCCAATAGCCGTTCAAACTCGTCCAGTTGTTTTGTAGAAATGAATGAATTTGCCTGCATGGTTTCTTATGGCTGTTTAGCAGCCCTTATAAAATACTTGCCACCCAAAGGAAGCCAATGCAAATATTTTTCGAAGGGAATTAATTTTTTCAACCAACCTTTGGGCGGAATAAAAATAAAGTAAATGCATTGGCTGATGTTGAATTGCTGTGCCGCCAGTTGCTGTGTTAAATAACCACATCGGAGCAGTTTGGCATCCTGGTCAAATACACAGGTCTTTACGAGATACTTTGTCAATGGGTTCAAAGGGTTGTGTTCATAGATGATCAGCCTGCCCCCTTTTTTCAGCACCCGTTTCATTTCTGCAATCATGGCTTTGTGCAGGTGAAAAGCCACATGGTGTAAAACACCTGCTACAAAAACGATATCAAAACGTTCATCTGTAAAGGGAATATTGATGCCGTCATATTCATTGAAGCTGGCATTGGGGAGCTGTTGCTGTTTGGCCATGTCGATACTTTCCTTCGACACATCAATACCTTCTACGGTCCAGTTATTAAAATACCGCTGCATAAATAATTCCGACACACCATCACCACAACCAAGATCCAGCACCTGTAATGGCTCATTTTTTTCGTAGGCCTGCAGCATGGTTACCCGTTGCTCCGCAAAATAAAAACTGTCAGCACCGCTCAATTGTATATTTTGCGAATGGATAGCACGATAGTTTTTGGCCCAGGCATCAAAATCATCAAAAGTCCGGTTGTCCATCTTTACAAATGCCTTATTTTTAATTCATGCAATTTTACGCAAATAAAGACAGGCTGCCGCTTAAAACCATTTTATTTTTCGGCCTGGTTTTGTTCATTGCCTATTTGCCTGTTTCTTCTTTTCTTTTCTTTTTAAAGAACGATGCTTTTACCGGCTATTTTCCGCCCAAGTTTTTCATGAGCGAAAGTATCCATTCCGGCCACCTGCCTTTATGGAATCCTTATATCAATTTTGGCATTCCGCAATATGGCGATATGAGCAGTGGCTACTGGAGCCCGGTTACCTGGCTTATTGCTTCCACGGTGGGCTACAATGCGTATACTTTTACGATGGAAGTGCTGCTCTATATTCTTATTGGCGGCCTGGGTATGTACAAACTCACGGGCAGCCTGCAGTTAAATGTGCATGTGAGGACGATTGCGGCCATTGCGTTTATGTGTGGTGGTTATAATGTGGGTCACCTGCAGCATTTCAACTGGCTGAGTGGAGCGGCTTTTTTGCCCTGGTGTTGCTGGGCATACCATTCGCTGCTATATGCTCCTTGTTTTAAGCATATCGTGAAGGCGGTTTTACTTTTTTATATGCTGGCGGCTTCGGCACATCCTGGAATTACCATCAGCGCTTTTTATTTCTTCCTGGCTTATCATATCTTTTTTTTGCTTTCTAAAAATGCACAGCAAACGATTGGGCAAAAATTAAAGCAAGCTGCCGGAACTCATGCGATTTTCATCATCCTCTTTGTATTATTGGCCGCCGGGATGATCATTGGTTATGCCGACATCCTTCCTCATTTTAGCCGGAGTGAAAAAGTGAGCCTGGCAGATTCTTTATTAAATCCCACCTCCATCCAAAGCTGGATCAGCGTAATATTTCCATTTGCCACAGTGCAGAACGTGCCATTTTTCAATACGGACATCAGTATGCGAAACAGCTATTTCAGTATCACCCTGCTGCTTTTCTTTTTGGTGGGCATATTGGGTAAAAAGTCAAGGTTGCAATATTTTCTTTTGTTCACTGGTCTATTTTTTCTCCTGCTTTCCAGCGGAGGCATATTTAAAACCGTGGCTTACAAGATCATGCCGTTTATGGGCTATGTAAGATTGAATGGGGAGTTCAGGCTATTTGCCATTTTCCCATTTATACTATTTGCAGCAATTGAAATGGACAAGTTTATCAAACAGCCAATCGGTTTTTACGGCCCGGTAAAGCTGTTGTATTATTTTATTGAGATCATAGTAATTTTTGCTGTGATTTTTGGGTTGTACCATGTTTTGTCTGCGAAAGACAGTGTGTTTTATCATTTCAGTAATATCACTGCACAGCAAGGTCTTTCTTCCAAACTAAAAGCTTTGATCGGCAGCATCAGCTTTTCTGATTCTTTATTGATTCAGGGATTGATACAACTATTTTTCTTATGGGGCATTAAATGGGCCATGCGCTACAGGCTCTGGAGTTTAGTAAAAAAGATCGTGGTGATGGATATGGTAATTGCCTGTTTGCTGAATGTGCCGTTTACCGGTGCAGGCAAAGCTTCTGTGGCAACCATACAAAGTATAATTGACAAATCACCAAAAGGAATTCCCATTCCAAAACTGATACCCATCAATCAGTACGACAGCCTGCCAACAGCAGAAGAGGAAATGACCGGTGACTGGAGTTTTTATAGTAAACAACCGGGCACCTTAGAAGAAGCTGCCTATCCGATCATGTTGAAGAACACACAGACGTATTTCAGATCCAGCATGGATAACTTCATGGCTGATCAGCCTTTTCTTTTTGTAAATGACAGTACTGTTTATGGAAATAATTCACGAAGATTAACGATCAATTCCTTTTCACCACAAAAAATTTCCGTTACTGCAACTACAGATACTGGTTTTAAAATTTTGGTACTGCAACAGAATTTTTACCCTCATTGGTATGCTGTTGTTGGTAACGAAAAAAGAGAAATGCAACAAGTAAGTTTCAGTTTTATGAGCACTACTTTAAACAAGGGAAGGAATGATGTGATAATCTCTTTTGAACCTGCAAAAGTAAAGGTAGCCATGCTGGTAAGCCTGCTAAGCTTTCTATCCCTATTGCTCAGTTTGTTTATATTAAACCGTAGGGAAACAACAATCCTGGGTGGCAAGATCGTTGTACCCACCTAGTATAATGCAAAAAACAGTTGCAGAAATAATTTACACCGTTCTCCCCTTCATCGCCACCGCAATGGCTTCATCCATGATCCTTTCTGCATATGGTCTTGAGATATTGTTCAGTTCTTCTATCTTGACATGAATAAGGTCTTTGTCTTCCATGGTAATGGCCAGTTGCAAAGCCTGCATCGCCGCCGCTGTTGTCATCAGTTCTTCTTTGCTGAGCAGGGCGGTATTTTTCTGTATAAATTTTTCTGTTGTTGATAGTAACTGTTCGCCTTCTGTTCGGGCCTCTACCAGCGCCCTCAACGCAATATCATCCTTTGCATGAGTAATAGAATCCAGCAGCATCTTTTCCAGGTCTGCATCTGTTAATCCATATTGGGATTTTACATCAATACTTTGCTCCACACCGCTCCTCAACTCTTTTGCCTTCACCGATAAAATTCCATCCGCATTGATCATAAAACTCACTTCCACTTTGGGCAATCCGGCTGGCATGCCTGGAATACCGGACAAATTAAATTCTGCCAGCCGGCGGTTGTCTTTCACCATATCCCGCTCTCCCTGGAACACGGATATCCGCATGCCACCCTGTCCATCTTTTTGTGTGGTGTATTGTCTTGCGGCCTTGCTGGGTATCTTTGAATTTCTTGGGATGAGTACATCCATTAATCCACCCATGGTTTCAATACCCAGCGACAGGGGCGTTACATCCAGCAACAACACTTCTTTATTATTTCCTGCTAAAATATCCGCCTGTATCGCTGCCCCCAATGCCACCACCTCATCCGGGTTAACAGAATCATTCACAGGCTTGCCAAAGAAATGACTGATGGATTGCTTTACCAATGGAACTCTTGTGCTGCCCCCCACCATCACGATCACATCAATGTCCTGCTTCTTTAATTCAGCATCCTTTAAAGCATTGCCGCAGCAGGTAACTGTTTTATCTACCAGTGGCTGTATCAATGTTTCAAATTGTTTTTTACTGAGGGATAATGTATCACCATTCAGTTCTGAAATGAATTCCTCATGGGAAGACAGCGAAATTTTTGCTTCCTCAGCTTTTAAACGCAGTGCCTGTGCAAATTCTTTATTGCTTACAAGGTCGGCTTCGGTAAGTCCTGCCTTTTGGAGCCAGTAATGTACAATCGCCTTGTCCATATCATCGCCGCCAAGGTAGGTGTCGCCGTTAGTGGACAACACTTCAAATACGCCGTTCGATATCTTCAGTATAGAAATATCAAATGTGCCGCCCCCAAGATCATACACCGCAATGGTTTTCTCCTCTTCTTTATTCATACCAATGCCATAAGCCAGGCTTGCAGCGGTGGGTTCATTTACGATCCTCAGCACATCCAGCCCGGCCAGTTTACCTGCATCCCTTGTTGCCTGCCGCTGGGCATCATTAAAATAGGCCGGCACGGTGATCACGGCTTTATTAACCGGTGTTTTTAAAATATGTTCTGCCCGCTGTTTTAATTCTTTTAAAATAAACGATGACAGATCAACCGGCGTATAAAACTTTGTACCTACCTGCACTTTTACCAGGCTGTCTGTATTATCATCTATCACTTTATAAGAAAAAAAAGAAGCGTTGGTTTTGATGTCATCATACGACTTTCCCATTAAGCGTTTGGCAGAAAAGATGGTATGCTGCGGCTGGCTGATGAGTTGATTTTTTGCTTCCTCTCCTACCACGATATTTCCATTTTCATCAAAATGAATCACTGAAGGAACCAGCGAGGAGGTATTGTGTTCTTTCAGTGCAACTGCCTGTTTGGTCTCCGGATGAATGATGGCCACCAGGCTGTTGGTAGTGCCCAGATCGATCCCAACGATCATTTCCTCCTGTTGTAAACTTCCGGTTGCTATATTGATCGCAATTTTTGCCATGATACGCTCTCTTAATTAAGGCCGCAAAAATAGCAAATAATGACACGGGGCATTGCCCTTACCTATTTCGGGATACGGAAATAAACATTTCATGCAGTGCTTCGTGCAATTCGTTCATCAAGCCATTTCCCCGGTACCTGTATCAAAATACCTTGCAGCAGATTTAGAAAAACAAGTAAAGTATAGCTCATGAAAAAACTACTCCAGGCCGCAGTATTGGTTTCAATGGCCACTTCCGCCATTATTACTGCGGCCACTTCCCGCCATAGCAGGGCCAATGCCAGCCAGCCTTATGAATGGGAAAAAAAAGTTACCGTCAGTGCCGATTCATTTGCAGCGCTGCAATCGATCAAGTATTCAACCACCATTAAAAAATAAAGTATCAGCCATGCGTACATCAATTATCATTGTATCGGCCATTGCCGCCGTTATCACAGGCGTTGTTGCCTGCAACACCAAAGTAAACGACACAAAAACAACCACTGCCGCTTCCCTCGATTCATCAGCACTTGTAAAACGGGGAGACTACCTGGTGAACTCCATGGGCTGCGACGACTGCCACTCGCCCAAACGTATGGGTGCTCATGGCCCCGAACTGATTCCGGAGCTGCGTTTTTCCGGTACACCGCACGACGTAAAACTGCCTCCTGCCAATGTAGACGAAATTAAAAAAGGATGGGTGATGCTGGCGCCGGATCTCACTTCTGCCGTTGGCCCCTGGGGACAATCCTTTGCGGCTAATATTACCAGCGATGATTCGGGCATTGGAGCCTGGACAGAGCAGCACTTCTTTACTTCCATCCGCAAAGGCAAATACAAAGGACTGGAAGGTTCAAGAGACCTGTTGCCACCCATGCCCTGGTTTGTGTACAAAAACCTGAATGATGAAGACCTTCGTTCGATCTTCTATTATTTAAAAACGACCAAGCCAGTCAGGAATATTGTGCCTGCGCCAAAGCCATTAACTGACCTGTAAAAATTACTGTTGCTCATTTGTCATTTACATAGATCATGAAAAACGTATTGATTATTTATGCCCACCCGGATGAAGCCAGTTTTAATGCAGCCATCCTGCAAACAACCATCTCAAAGCTGGTAACAGCAGGCCACAACTATATGGTGCTGGATCTGTACAAAGCAGGCTACAACCCGGTACTGAACAAAGAGGAACTAAAAGGCAATATGAGTGAGGAGACAAAAAGGTATCAGCAACAAATACAAGAGGCAACAGATATTATTTTCATCTTTCCGGTATGGTGGTTCAGGGCACCCGCCATACTGGAAGGATTTATTGATAAAACATTCACCCCAAAATTTGCCTATCGCTTTAAACCATTGTTTGGCAAATACGGTGTGCCGGTTCCTTTACTACAACACAAAAGCGTACTGGCGTTTATTACCCATGGCGCACCAGCCCTTCCGGTAAAAACCCTGTATGTAAACGTGGTGAAATACAGGTTCCTCCTGGGTTTCCTGAGTTTTTGTTTTAATATTTTCCGGTGCAAAATTGTACAGCTATGGTCTGTACCATTTGTAAATACAGACAAAAGAAAGCAATACCTGGATAAAGTGGGTGCGCTTATCAGCAAACGGTTTACACCTGTACCGGCACGATACACCCCTGTTTCCAAAAGCCACAGTCAAAAGCAAACAGCTGCCTGAAGTATATTACAGTTCATACCCGTACTGCAGCAATTCATACTCCTGCTTCTCCAATTTGTAACCCCGTTCAAAAATATTTTACTGAAAAGGCATTAATTTGTATGCAGGATGAAAGTGCAGGCACCACAATATAATGGTAAAGACAACATCGTGATGATGCTGGTGGTAATACCATTTACTGTAATCATCAACAGTATTATCCTGGGCAGTTCCTATTTTTTGAACTGGAAGATATTTTTACTGGCCACGGTCATCAGCTTTGTGGCCACCTGTATCGATTTTATGCTCTGTGGTTTTATTGCCGTTGCTCTTAAAAAACGTTTCCCCGAAGAAAGCCGTTTGTTTCTCCGGCTGTCGCTGATGATCTTTACTTTCCTGCTCATCAGCGGGCTGTTTTTGTACTCTCTCTTTTACGGATTTGAACTCATTGCACTTTTTAACTACCGCTTTAATGAAAATGCATTTATATGGAGCTATTATGCCCTGGGCATTTTCAACATCTTTATTACTTTTTTAATGGAAGGTATTGCCCGGTTTAAAGACTGGAAACAAAACTGGAAAGAAACGGAAAGGCTCAATGAAGTGTACAAACAAACCCAGCTGAATGGTTTGAAGAGCCAGGTAAACCCTCATTTTCTTTTTAACAGTCTCAACTCCTTGTCTGGCCTGATACAGGAGGATGAAGAAAAAGCGGAGAAATTTTTAGACGAGATGAGCAAGGTGTACCGGTATATGCTGCGGAATGACGAGGAGCAACTGGTAACGCTGGCCACTGAGCTGGCCTTTGTACAATCTTATGTGTATGTACTCAATACCAGGTATGGAGCCGGTTTGCAGATCAGCATGGATATTAATAAAAACAGTCTTGATAAATTGCTGGCGCCGCTTACCCTGCAGGTGGTAATTGAAAATACTTTCTCCCTGAATATCGTCAGCAAGTCCACCCCGCTTAAAATTCATATCTGCAGTGATCACAGCAGGCTGCAGATACAAAACAGCATTCAGCCAAAAACCGTTACAGATGCACTGGACTTTGAAGCCGGGCTGGATAATCTTATCCGGAAATATGAATTACTGAATATGCCGGTATCGGTGAAAGATGATGCCGCACAGCGGACGATCTTTATTCCATTGTTCAAACAAAGAGAGGAGGAGCCTGTATGAAACTGCACAAGCCTCCCAAACTGGAATTGTATTCATTCCTTTTCTCCATGCCGCTGATCGACCTGGCGATCAACCAGATCTTATTTGAAGGCAGGCTTTGGGAAGATTACCGCATCTGGCTTTTTTCGGTACCGCTGGTTTTTATGATTGGAGTCGTATCCTGGTATAGCCATGTATGTTATGACAACTGGACCGAAAAAAAATACCCGGGTCTTGATCAAAGCAAGAAAAGGGTGTTCGCCAAATGCCTGGTACTCTTTTTAATCATGACGCCGAGTATATTGCTGATATTTTTTGTGTATGATACATTTCATATTCTTGGATATACTTTGCAAACCGACCATTTATTAAAAGGTTTTGTAGTGGGTTTTTCTGTAAACCTGGTATTTGAAACCTTGTACGAAGCAGATTATGTGTTTTCAAAATACAAGGAAAGCAAAACGGAAAAAGAAACCATCCAGCAGTTATCTGTAGCCGAAGAATATGACAATTTAAAAAGCCAGGTGAACCCGCATTTTTTATTCAATTGTTTTAATACGCTGTCATCATTGATCAGCCTGGATAAGGATAAGGCAGAAATGTTTTTAAATGAACTGAGCAAAGTGTACCGTTATTTGCTCCGCAACAACGAAGAAAGTGTGAGCAGCGTGGAAAGTGAGGTAAAATTTATTGAATCGTATTTTAAATTGTTGCAAACAAGGCATGGCGATGCAGTGCAGCTGAACCTGCAGATAGACAAGGAATACAATGTGTACATGCTGCCCTCGCTTACATTGCAGCTGCTGGTGGAAAATGCGGTGAAGCACAATTCCATTTCAAAAAGCAAACCACTGGTGATCGATATTTTTACCACCGCTGGAAAAAAACTGGTGGTAAGCAATAACCTGCAGCGCAAATCTGTAAAAGTGCCCAGTAATAAAATAGGGCTTGAAAATATCCGCAGCAAATATGAACTGCTGCAGGAAAGTGGATTCCAGGTGATTGAGGATGCGAAGAATTTTACTGTGGTGCTGCCCCTGATCTGGAAACCGGTGGTAGTGCTGGACAAGGAAAAAAGAAGCGTATAATCATTCATTTATAAAAATCAGCAACATGAAAATACTTATTGTAGAAGATGAAGAACTGGCAGTAAAAAAACTCCAGAAAACCCTGGAAGCTGTAGACACAACTGCAGTGGTGACGGGTATTACAGACAGCATACAAAGTACCGTGGAATGGCTGCAGCAAAACCCTGCACCCGACCTGGTACTGATGGATATTGAACTGGCAGACGGGCAGAGCTTTGAAATTTTTAATTTAACAGAGGTAAAATGCCCGGTGATCTTTACCACTTCTTATGATGAATATGCATTAAAAGCATTTAAAGTAAACAGTGTTGATTATTTATTAAAGCCAGTGCAGAAAGAAGAACTGCAGGCAGCCATCACCAAGTTTAAAAAACTGCAGCCGGGTACCAAAGCGGATATCAGCATTGATACCCTGGTGAAAGAGCTGCAGCAAAAACTGCAGCCTAAGGAATACCGGAAAAGGTTTTTAGTAAAGCATGCGCAAAAACTGGTGAGCATTGAAGTAAATGACATTGCATTTTTCTACAGCGATGGCCGGCTCAACTTTTTTAAAACACACGACAACCGCAAATTTGTGGTTGACTATACGATGGATGAGCTGGAAGAGATGCTTGACCTGGCTAAATTTTACCGCATCAGCCGTTCCTTTTATGTATCCATCAACAGCGTTGAAAAGATTGACGACTATTTTGGCAACCGGCTCATCCTGGGATTAAAACCCTCCGTGGATAAGGAAGCATTGGTGAGCAGGGAAAAAGTAACGGATTTTAAGAAGTGGATGGGGAAGTGAGCACCAATACCCTCCCGTTCATTTTTTTGCAATCATACTATCAAGTATATAAGTAAGGGGCCGGTCAATATTGCCGATGATATCGTGTAACGCTGGTGACATATATTTATCCGGAATAACTCCCCGGCCATTCCCTGATTTACTAACAGGCTGGTAGAACCGCCGTGTAGGAATATCAACGGAAATTTTAGAGTTGGGTAACTGGTAGGAAAAAGTACGGGCACTGTGTACGGAATAGTTGCCAGCGGTTTCTTCGCCCAAAATAAAAGCTCGTTTTTGATCCTTTAAAATAGACACAAAGTTAGATGCAGCAGAGATAATAAACGGATTCGTGATCACAAACACTTTTCCTTTAAACACATAGTCGTTGGGTTGCCATATTTCAATTTTGTCTTTATTTAACGAGTACACACCCGGCCTGATCTCAGTAAAATCAACGGCCGTTGTATCTTCTATCGTCTTGTTGAGATCCTCTTCTTTGGTGAGGTACTGCGGAAATGGCAACTTATCAAAATACCTGATCGAACTGTCAAATTCCAATAAGGGCTTATCGATAAGGTAATTTAATACCGGGTAAGTACTGGCGTAAAATCCACCCCCATTATCACGGCAATCAATAACCAGGTTGTTGATTTTATTTTGCCGGATAAGCCTGAAACTGTTGTCGACAAAATGCGAAAAGGCGGTCGCACTCGGATAGGTTTTAAAGTAAAAAGTGCGGAGCGTCAAAACCGCTGTGCTTATACTATCAATTATCTCCAGATCATAAAGCACATCATTTGCGAAAAAAAACCAGGTGTCACTGTAGCTATTGGCATTTATGTCCTTAAGTTTATCCGCAGTTATCCTGGTGACTTGGGTATTTTGAATGGAAGTGTCAAAATATCTTATTTCAAATTCTTTGGATGGGCCGTAAGCAAGAAAATAATTGATGGCAAATTCTTCATTGAGCGCATTACTTTTTACACCATTGCTAAAACCATCAGTGTGCGTAAATGAGCTCATTCCCTTGACAAGGTTTTTCGCAGGATTTTCATTAACTGCAATCACTTCTGCGCCTAGTGGAATGCTGAAGGCATTAGAGTTGACATACAAACGGTCGTCAACAACAATTAAAGGAACAGGAAAAAACAGTGCATGATTACTGATACTGTCATAATACACTTCGGGCAGGTAGGTAACGGTGTGGGCACAGCGAAGCCTCTCAAGCGATTGGTCAACTTTGTTATAAAACTCCCTGGTGGTAAGTGGCCTTACTACTGAGTTTACGATGCTGTCAAACAAAAAGTCAACCTCCTCACGCGTATTATACAGGTAAGCACCGGCATGCGCCTGCTTCACAATTCCTTTTAAGATCACCAAATCCTCCCGTAGGTTTTCAACTGCAATAACTTCGTTTATAATATCTTTTTTTTCGCTATTGCTGTTACAGCTCTTTAGTATAAGGGCGCAAATAACAAGGCCTGAAAAAAACTTCATTGTAATTATGGAAAGGGTAAAAAATAAAGGTTGCTTTGTTATTGGTTGTTTCTACAACGGAATATTCCCATGCTTTTTCCTGGGTCGCCTGGCTACTTTATTTTCGAGCATGGCAAACGCCTTGATCAGTTTACGCCTGGTTTCTTTTGGCTTGATCACTTCATCAATAAAGCCACGTTCGGCAGCTGTATAAGGGTTGGCAAATAAGGCAGCATATTCGGCTTCTTTTTCCAGTAATTTTTTTGCAGGGTCTACCGATGCGGAAATTTCATTTTTAAAGATGATCTCGCTGGCACCTTTGGCTCCCATTACAGCGATCTCTGCACCAGGCCATGCAAAATTCATATCAGCTCCAATATGTTTGCTGTTCATCACATCATACGCACCGCCATAAGCCTTTCTCGTAATAACGGTACAGCGTGGCACGGTTGCCTCACTCAATGCATACAACAATTTAGCACCGTTGGTGATGATGCCATTCCATTCCTGGTCGGTGCCGGGTAAAAAGCCCGGCACATCCACTAATACCAGCAAGGGAATATTAAAACAATCGCAAAACCGGGTGAAACGGGCTCCTTTTTTTGAACTATCGATGTCGAGTACCCCAGCAAGACTCATGGGCTGATTGGCCACAATACCAATGCTTCTGCCGGCCAGCCTTGCAAAACCCACCACGATATTGGTGGCGTACTCTTTGTGTATCTCAAAAAAACTTTCTTCATCGCAAATACCTTCAACTACCGAACGCATATCGTAGGGCTGATTGGCATTTTCGGGTACCAGGGTTTCCAGTTGTTCTCTCAACTCCTCTCCTAACGTGTACGGTATTTTGGGCACCACGTCTTCACAATTCTGCGGCATATAGCTCAGTAATTTCTTTACCTGCTCAATGCAATCTTTATCATTGGCCGCAGTTAAATGGGTAACGCCCGATTTGGTTGCGTGGGTAGAAGCGCCTCCTAATGCTTCGGAACTTACTTCCTCATTTGTTACGGTCTTCACTACGTTGGGCCCTGTAACAAACATGTAACTGGTGTTCTCCACCATGATGGTAAAATCTGTAATGGCTGGCGAATACACGGCACCACCGGCACAGGGTCCCATGATGGCAGATATTTGTGGTATCACACCGGAGGACTGTACATTCCTGTAAAAGATATCTGCATAGCCTCCGAGCGACCTAACGCCCTCCTGTATCCTGGCTCCACCGGAATCATTCAGCCCGATCATCGGCACCCCGGTCTTCATCGCCATGTCCATTACCTTGCAGATTTTTTCCGCATGGGTTTCAGACAAAGCTCCACCAAATACGGTGAAGTCCTGCGCAAACACGTACACCAATCTCCCGGCAATGGTGCCATAACCTGTTACCACCCCATCTCCGTAAAACTGCTGTTGTTCCATCCCAAAATCTTTGGTACGGTGTGTTACCAATGCACCTATCTCTTCAAAAGAACCTTCATCCAATAATAATTGTACCCGCTCTCTTGCGGTGAGCTTTCCTTTTTTGTGTTGTGCTTCTATACGCTTTACACCACCGCCCAGTTTGCCTTCCGTAAGTTTCTCCTGTAATATGGTTGTTTTTGATTTCATACTTTCATTTTTTGCTGACTCACTTTCGTTGCTATTCCGGTCTGACCTGCGGTGCCGACCGGGCCTTCTACGCCAACCTTCTCTTCCAGCTGGTAGATTTATTCTCTACCACCTGCAGAACCTTTTGTTTTTCCAAATAATATTTCAATGCCACCAGTGCTGCCGCTTCTGCATTGGCCCTTTGTTTTTCTTTGATGGCATCTGCCGTATAATGCTGTGCAACAAAATGGGTGTCAAAATGCCCGGATACAAAAGCTTCATGCTCCATTACAAATAATCCAAAAGGCAAGGTGGTTGCTACACCCTCAATTTTATATTCCTTTATGGCTGTGATCATCATCTGTATCGCCTCGGTCCTGTTTTTCCCATGCGTCACCAATTTGGCGATCATCGGATCGTAGTAAATAGGAATATCCATTCCTTGTTCGTAGCCATCATCCACCCTGATGCCATTGCCTTGCGGTTTTATATACTTTGTTAAAGTGCCTACGGAAGGAAGAAAATTATTTAATGGATCTTCTGCATACACTCTCAGCTCCATCGCATGGCCGTTGATGGAAAGATCCTCTTGTGTAAAAGATAATTTTTCACCACGGGCAATTTTAATTTGTTCTTCCACCAGGTCGATGCCGGTGATCATTTCTGTAACCGGATGTTCTACCTGCAGCCGGGTGTTCATTTCTAAAAAATAAAAATTCAGCTTGTCATCCAGTAAAAATTCCACTGTACCGGTGCTGGTGTAGTTGCATGATTTAGCTACCATCACCGCAGCAGCTCCCATGGCATTTCTGATTTCCGGTGTGAGCACAGCAGAAGGCGATTCCTCCACTACTTTTTGATGCCGCCGCTGTATACTGCATTCCCGTTCAAACAAATGCACGGTGTTGCCAAAGTTATCCGCCAATACCTGTATCTCGATATGTCTTGGTGATGAAACATATTTTTCAATAAACACCGCCCCATCACCAAAAGCTGCCTGTGCTTCGCTGATGGCTCTTTCCATCTGTTCCTGCAGGTCTTCGCTTTTATTCACCACCCGCATGCCCTTACCACCACCTCCGGCAGATGCTTTTATTAAAATAGGGTAACCGATACTGTCAGCTATTTTTTTTGCGGCTGCCACATCCTCGATCGCTTTGTCAATACCCGGCACCATGGGTATATTGTATTGCTTCACGCATTCTTTGGCTGCCAGCTTACTGCCCATCACTTCCATTGCTTCAGGACCAGGACCGATAAATGTAATGCCTGCTTCCTGTACTTTTTTTGCAAAGCCTGCATTCTCACTTAAAAAACCATAGCCCGGATGGATGCCATCTACCGAGAGTTGTTTACAAAAAGCGATGATCCTGTCGCCATCCAAATACGATTGCGCAGAAGGGGCAGGTCCAAGACAAACGGCTTCATCTGCAAACCGCACATGGGGTGCATTCCTGTCAGCTTCCGAATACACCGCAACAGACTGGATACCCATTTTTCTTATGGTCCGCATAATGCGTAATGCAATTTCACCTCTATTGGCTACGAGAATTTTTTTCATCACGTTTTCTTATGAATTTGGCCTAATAACCTGTCGTTCCTGCGGAACACATTAAACAGTTTTTCTTTATTACCAATGTAAAGCCCCGATGGGGCAACTCAATATGCCAGCTCGATCAGCACTTGTCCTTTGTCAACGGCCTGTCCTGCTTTAACGGCAATTCGTTTTATTACCGCATCCGCAGGGATCGTAATCGAATTTTCCATTTTCATGGCACCCAGCGTTAATAGCTTATCGCCCTCCTTTACCTGCTGGCCTTCCTGCACGGCAATGTCGAGTACCAAACCTGGCATCGGTGCTTTTACCTCTTTTATTTGCCTGGTGGCAGCAGCACTAAAACCCATGGCATCCAGCATTTGGTCAAGCTCATCTTTAATGGCGGTTTCAAATACTTCTCCTTCAATTTCGAAATTGGCTTTTTTGAATGCTGGTTCCTCCAGTAACGTCACATTTACTGAGCGGTTTTTGATGAGCAGGTTGAATTGTGCGGGGGAATGCTGTATGATACTGGCTGTTTCAATGGCCGCTTCGTCAAAAGAAAAATCGAAACCGTTTACAGTAACTTTCCATGCTTTACGGTTCTCAGGCATATCGTTTAAATTTGATTAAAGATATAGGTTTCATTGATTAAATAATACAGCTATGAAAAACAGTTTTTCTCCACTTCAAACTGCCAGGCTCTTACTGCGTCCTTTTGAAGCAACTGACCTGGAGAATGTGTTCAGGGGATTATCACATCCCGAAGTGATCAAACACTACGGTGTGAGTTATTCTTCTCTTGAAGAAACAAAAATACAGATGACATTTTTTAGAGAACTGGAGAAAAATAAAACCGGTAAATGGTGGGCGGTATGCGCTGCAGACAACAGTATTTTTTATGGCGGCTGTGGATTAAATAATTGGTCGGCCGAACATCGCAAAGCCGAGATAGGCTATTGGCTGTTGCCGGAATACTGGGGAAAGGGATTGATATCTGAAGCATTGCCATTGATTATTGAATACGGCTTTACCCAATTTTCACTGCACCGCATTGAAGCAATTGTGGAAACAGCCAATCACAACTCAAAAAAGATCATGGAAAAAACGGGCTTTCAATATGAAGGGACCATGAGAGAATGTGAATTTAAAAACGGGGCATTTATAAGCCTGGACATGTATGCAAGGCTGAACATACAATAATAGTTACGTAGCCTGTCTTGTTTTTAGCTCCAGGTATTTATTGATGGCATTGATGGTCAGTTTTTCCGGAGGAGTGAGCACCGCCAATATTCCATGCTTCATCAGTTCTTTTACGATCAGTCTTTTTTCGTAGCCAAATTTTTCTGCGATGGTTTTGATGTACACCTGTTCGATGTTCTCTGCCTTTTTTGCGGCCAGCTGTGTTAACTCCGTATTCTCAAAAAACACCACCATCAGCAAATGATGTTTGGCAATACTCCGCAGGTAAGGTAACTGCCTTTTCAAACCAGACATGGACTCGAAATTAGTAAACAATACCAGCAGGCTTCTTTGCTTTACCCGGCTGCGTAACTGCAGGTACAGCATTTCATAATCGCTTTCCTGGAAGCTGGTTTCCTGGTTGTACAGCAGTTGCAGTATGTTGGCTTTTTGTATCGGCTTACGGTCTGCCGCCAGTACATTGCCCATTTTATTGGAAAAGGTGATCAACCCAACCTTGTCTTGTTTTTGCAAACACACACTGCTTAATACCAGGGTGCTGTTGATGGCATAATCGAGCAGGCTCAATTTATTAAATGGCATTTTCATCAGCCTGCCCTTATCAATGATGCAATACACCTGCTGGCTTTTTTCGTCGCTGAAATTATTCACCATCAGCATACCCTTGCGGGCAGTGGCCTTCCAGTTGAGTGTACGGATATCGTCACCCAGCACATATTCTTTTATCTGTTCAAACTCCATGCTATGTCCTAATTTCCGCATGCGCTTGCTACCTCTCTCTGGTTGTATGGTTGTTTGAGACAGCAGTTCATACTTACGCAACTGCATAAACGAGGGATATACCCCCACGGTGGTTTCGGCGGCAATACTATAGCGTCTGCACAAGAGACCAAGCGCCGACCGAACATACAATAATAAATTTCCAAAATGATACTCTCCTCTTTCCACCGGCCTTAATGTGTAAACAATATTTTTTTGCTCCCTGGCTTTAAAACGGCGGCTTACAAACCAGTCCCGCTTTTGAAACTGCACGGGTATCTCATCAATCAGGTCGATGCTGGTTTCGTAGGGTTTGCTGTTGGTTACCTGTATACTGATCCTGTTCTCATCTCCATTACTGAATCTTTCCGCCATGATTCTTTTGGCTAACGGGGCATTGCCAATAAAAAACAAAAAGATGTAGTCAATTGCTACCAACGCCAGTATCAGGTACCACATGGTGATGGGGACAATAAAAAACGGCGGGTAAAAAAACGAAACAATAAAAAAAACGATACAAATACCAATGACCAGGTATAAACGGTTGGGCAAAAAAAGATCGGTAATATACCTTTCCAGCCCCGGCTCAGCTACCGGTTTTGCATATTTATTTGGTTTGATCGTATCCATATTTAAAGTGACCCCTAAAGGGGACTTGAGAGTATTCGATTACTTATTTCTTTTACAAATTGATGGCATTACTTCCTGCATATTGAAAAGTGCTTAGTCCAGCTTGATCTTGTTAAGTCCCCTTCAGGGGATTTAGGGGCGTTGTTTATTTTACCTCGGTATCTCCACCGCTTTTAAAATATTATCAATCAGTTCATCTGCTGTTACGCCTTCCATTTCTTTTTCCGGCGTAAGGATGATGCGGTGACGAAGCACGGGCCCTGCGATCTCTTTGATATCCTCCGGCGTAACAAAATCACGGCCTTTTAATGCCGCGGTGGCTTTACTGGCCCTGAGAATTGACAAGGATGCACGTGGCGATGCCCCGAGATACAAGGCAGGGTTGTTCCTTGTTTCATATACAATTCTTGCAATAAATTCCACCAGCTTGGGTTCCACGATAATGGACTGCACCAGGTTGCGGAATTCAAACAGTTCTTTAGGGGATAATACCTTGTTCACCTGCTCCAATAACTGTTGCTGATTGCGGCCCTGCTGTGATGTGAGTATGCTGATCTCCTCCTGCAAACTGGGGTACTGCACATCGATCTTAAAAATAAAACGATCGAGTTGTGCTTCGGGCAACCGGTAGGTACCCTCCTGTTCTATCGGGTTTTGAGTGGCCAATATCAAAAAAGGAAAACGCATTTCATGTGTGGTACCGTCAACGGTTACCTGCCTTTCTTCCATCACTTCAAACAAAGCCGCCTGGGTTTTTGCAGGGGCCCGGTTGATCTCATCAATCAGTATGATATTGCTAAAAACAGGACCGGGCTTAAATTTGAAATCGCCCTCTTTGGCATTGAATACCGAAGTACCCACTACATCGCTCGGCATGAGATCGGGCGTAAACTGTATCCTGGAAAAATCAACATCAATGATCTTTGCCATCAGTTTTGCTGCCAGTGTTTTGGCAACGCCGGGTACACCTTCAATCAGGATATGCCCGTCGCAAAGCAGGCCGATCAGCATCAGGTCGAGCATTGTATGCTGGCCTACGATTACCTTGCTCACTTCATTGCGTATGTTTTCCATACTGCGGTACAAACCACCCAGTTCAATACGCTGTTGTCCAAAAATATTTTCTTCCATCATGATTTATTTTTATAAAAATTTTCAATTTGCTGGTTGAGTGATAGTAAGGTTGTGTCATCCACCACATCCATCCGCTGCACCCTGTTGATGGTGGCCATCAGCCTTTGTACTTCTTCATAAGGCAGGTTGCTTTTTCGGCTAAGCATGGCCGTGAAGTCTTCGGTAAGATTAGTGGTACTGAGAAAATACTGGTTGCGTATATGCTCCAGTAAATACATGATCATTTTATCGGCAATATTCCGGTTGTCTTTTTTCTGCAGGTAAAGCCGTCCCACCGTTTCGGTAAACGCCACAGAGGTGTTCTCCGTCTGTACAATGGGTTTTATGATCCGCTGCCTGCGTTTACCACCAAATAACAGGTATAAAACAATCAATAACAGGATCAGCCAAAAGGCCCAGGTGAGCGATGGGTACTTAAAAAGTACCGACAATCCGGACCGGCTGCCATCATCAGCCTTGTCGTTATCGGCTTCTTTTGGCTGGTAGTCCCTTTTGTTATAGTAGTCATCCCAGTAAACATTATCCGGCACCGGCGGCATCAAAGAAAATACCTCTTGCAGGTACTTGTAATTTTTATCCTGCAGTAAAAAATAGTTGCTGAACAGCCGTGGTTCGCAATGCAGGTAAAATCTTCCCTTGCCATGAAACAATACGACAAAGTTGGGTTGGCCCTTTTCATTATTTCCAAGCACCCTCATATGATCCGTTCCCGGTTGGGCATTAAAGGAACTCCATACAGGATTGTAATAATAGTTATACAACACATTGCCGGAAAAATAAGGCGCAGTTAAACTTGTACCTGTATGCTTCATGTTCATCAGGTCGGGAAAAAAGTTAGAGAGCGAATCACTGATGCTGATACCCATTTCTTTTAAAAAGCTGCTGTCAAAATCACGGGAACTGATAAAGGCATTGTTACCTCTGCTCACATAGCTCAGCATGGCGTTTCGTTCCGTACTCCGCAGGTAAAAATGCCGGCTGATACTGATGAATAAAGAGGATGTGTCGTTAAAATCGTCCAGTGATTTATCCACTGCAACCCTTTTTACCCTCACATCATTGCGGTAAAATAGTTCATTGACCTCCCTGAAAGCCACATAGGTACCAAATGGATTTTTATCGGACCGGGAGAACGTTTCATCCAAAGAAGGCAGTTGCTTACGCTCCGAACAGGAGAACAGTACGGTCAGCAGTATGCCAAACACTAGATGATATAGTCGGAGTTTCTTCAAACTGAATTAAAGTGTAAGATTTTTAAATTTGCTTTCCACCCTGGTATACAATGCTTCATCCATTTCAAATTCTCCATACCACACATAATCATAGTAGCGGGTGAGTTCTGCCACGGCTTCTTTATACGGTTTGCCCGTAAGTTCCCTTAAATATTCGGTATTGGTTTTATCCACTGCCAAATCAATAGCCCCCGCTGCGGTGAGCCGTTGCAGCAACTGAAGGTACAGATACCGCACTGCCAGCCGGTAGTTATGCTCAGTTTTTGCCTTGCTGATAACCGTATCAAAATTTCTTCCTTGTACGGGTGCTGCATCTTCTTCTTCCAGCACTTTTACATTGCTGCCGGTTTCCGTTCCCAGTCTCCTGAAGCCGCCACCAGTAAAAGCCAGTTTATATATTACAAACAGAACAAACAAACCTGCAAGCCCCCACAACACATATTGCAGCGTTGTTGATTTAAACAGGTTTTCTATAAACGAGGGTCGTGGTGACGCATCATAAGAGGAAGGTGAGTCTGAAACATTTTTTTCTTTTCGCCTGCGTTCTTTTTCCTCTTCCTTTTTTTTAAGATCAAGGAGGAGACTGTCCAGATTTTTGGCATATAAAAACTGTTTGTCTTCTTTTAACAGCCGGATAGAATCGGCTGATAAAAAATGCCTGTTGCTTACAATCAATGTATCCCTAAAGTAATTGCCTTCTTCATATATCTCTTGATCTGTTACCGGAGCTGCGGCCGCACCTGGCTCCTCCTCTATCAGTTCCGGTACAGCTGTTTCCTCTTGCGGGTACAAAATGGAAGAATCCTCATATATATGACCGGACTGAGCTCCGGCATCAGGAGCAACAAAGCCCAGCGTGCATATCAACAATAAAATAGAAAGGAACCTCATTATAAAGAAGAAGGGTTATTGGTTTTTATTTCAACCCGCTGCCGGGGATTTTTTTTCCTGTGCAATAATATGGGGTAAACTACAAAATACCATACAATAAATAAAAATGACAGGGAAAAAATAAGGATGAAGACCCAATCGGGCAGGCCAGCAGTTTTGGCATCCGGGCTGTCAAATTTGGCGCTCATTAAATGCGTAACATAACTTTCTAAAAGTGCTGCCGTAATAAATATAGGTACCAGCACGATCATGATTTTAAAAGCATCTTTTATCCCTTCCTTAAACGACTGGATCCTGCTGTAAGTACCCGGGAAAAGGATGCTTTTGGTAATGATAAAACCTGCGGTGGAAGCGATCACAAGCGCCAGTATTTCAAATGTACCGTGCGTCCAAATCACCATCATCGATTTTAAGCCAATACCTTTAGAAAAGAACATATACTGAAAAGTGCCTACCATTAAGCCGTTGGTCCACATCAGGTACAAAGTAAAAACACCCAGCAAGATACCACTGATGGCCATTAAAAATGCCAGCGTGGTATTGTTGAAGGCAATACGTACGAACATACTAAAAGGGTTGTCATCTTTATACACCCCGAAAGGGTCGTTGTTACGGATATTCTCCTCCGTCATGTCAACATAACCGTCTCCCAGCACGGCCCTTATAAAGGTTTCATCCTTCATTGAACTGAAAACACCAATAAAAACAAATGAAGAAAATAACAAAAACGTAAAAAGGAAAACTTTGTGGTGGCGTTTAACTAAAAAAGGCAGATCGTATTTCCAAAAAAGAAAGAACCGGGCATACTTATCCTTTTGATTCTTATAAATGCTTTGATAAATACCTGCTGCAATACTGTTGATCCATTTGGTGGCCTTACTTTGAGGGTAAAAAGTTTTGGCATAGGAAAGGTCATCCACCAGGGTGATAAACCTTTCTGCTGTTTCATCCGGATCGTCCGTTTTTTCATGCTGAAAGCGGTTCCACTTATCAACATTTCTTTTTATAAACATTCCTTCACGCATGTGATAAAAGTACGGGATTTAAAGATGCAAAATCCGGCTTGGGTTGCCAACCGGTAAGAGTTGTTAATGCAACCATATTGCTGGCAGTGTAGAGCAAGGCTCATTTTACATCGACTTAAATGGCTGGCATCTCCCCCTGTGCCCTGATAACAATATTTTTCCGAATTTGTTACTGTTTACTTTAAAGCAAACACTATTTTTGGTAAAAATTAAAACACATGAAGAAGTTATCTCTCTTGTCTGCCTGTTTATTATTTTGTGCCATTGCCATGTGCCAGCCACCAAAAGGTGATGCCAAACCAGGGGATAAGTATGGCGAAATAAGCAGCACCGAGGGAGCTATAGATATAGCACAAATACCTGCCGAACTTGAAAAGAAAGGTACTGTCACCACCAAAATGAGGGCTAAAGTACTGGATGTATGTCCTCAAAAAGGCTGCTGGCTTTCCCTGGCCATTAATGACTCCACAGAGGCATTTGTAAAAATGAAAGACTATGCCTTTTTTGCGCCGCTGGCCATTAAGGGAAAAACCATTGTGCTGGATGCAAAGGCGAGTTATAAAACCATTTCTGTAGAAGAACTTAAACACTACGCCGAAGACGCCAATAAACCACAGTCGGAAATAGACGCTATTAAAACCCCCAAAAAAGAGGTTCGTCTTTTAGCCAGCGGTATCCAGGTGGTAGAGTGATCTTTAGCGCCTGGCTTATTTTTCCCGGTAAAATGTTTTTCCATTGTCAGTGGCATATCCCATAAAGATTTTTTGCTCATTGTAAAGCCCCACCAACCTGAAATTTTGTATGCCATAGTATCGTGGATAGAAGAACCCAGGCAGGTAGTCAAAAATGGGCTCAATGGTATTTGTCATGCCGTCCTGTAACTTTTCCCGGTCGTATTTCAAGGTAGTGAGGCCATAATGGCCGTTGCTCTTTAATATAATAAACTCATCTTCTCTAGGCCTGCTGTGCCCCATGCTGTTTTTAGCGATCACCTGGTATTTAAAAGGGATCACCGTTTCATTTTTAAAATTGACTACACCGCATTGATCCTTTATAAACACCGTCAATAAATTGGCAGGCGTTCTCACATAAGGATTTACTTTATCCCTGCTGTATTTTGAATCTGCCTCTTTATATACCATTCGATAATCGGGCGTTAGGGCAGCGGGATTCTTATCTATTAATTCCAGATACCGTATACCAGCATACAATGAATCATAAAGAAAAGGCAAGATCACCGAGTCGCTGGCATTGATCACACCAGCCTTTATCTTACCGTCTACTTTTTTCCAGGCTAAAAAATGCTGCCCAAAATAAATGAGAGAATCATATGCAACTGTGCCCAATTGATCATCCTTTACCATGTAGAACGAGTTATCAGCTATTACGATCACCGGCTGGTATTGCGTCATGGCATATGGTACCATGCGGATGATCCTGGCAGCTGCAGGCAGTTGTACAGGCACCTGACGCTGGTAACTGGTAACATAATAGAGGCTGTCTCTCATAAATGTATGATAGGGTTTGAATTTGGGTGCAGGTCTTGGAGGCCTGTCTTCGCCTCCTGGCTCTGCCACCACTGTTTCTATATCCATCCTTCCAGTGCCATTGCCCGATCCTGAACCTGCATATATTTCCCTCCCGTTTACATTTTCTTTTCGTGTTGCGCCTGGATACATAGCCGATGGAGCAGGCTGCAGAACGAATTTCCCCTCCCGGTAATCCAGCATCTGCTGGCTGCTCACCCCATTACTATCGGTAACGTATAACAGCAACTGACCCGGCGTGGTCCTTTTCCGGTCTGGTTCCATTTGATGGGCATCTTTCACCAGCCATTCACTTATCTCCTGCCGGTCGGCATCAAATACCAGCAGGCCCTGTTTGTTGGAGAGGCTAATGACCCAGAATAAAATATAACGACCTTGATTTTTATACCTGGTGCTTACGCCCGTTGTATCCATCTTGCGGATACTTTTAAAATTTTCCGGGTGTAAATTCTTCCCTTCCAGGTTAAAAAGGCTATAGAACTTCCTGGTATTCCCATACTTCTTAAAATTTTCTTTTGTGAGATCCGTTCCCCGCCCTTCATATTTGGCTGCAATACATTTACCGGCGATGAGCTCAACATCATCAAAGGGTTCGTCTTTCAATACCATTTTACCATTGTACATGAGGCTCATAACGGTAACCGGATTATTCCGAATATGAAATTTGCCCGGAGCCGTTTCCAGGGTGTCTTTTAGCTCAATTTTTTTTCCTGCCCTGAACCAGGATCCGGATAGCCAGTACAGCTGATCGTAAGCCGGGGCCAGCACTATGTTGCCTTTTTCATCACTCAGGCCAAATAGTTTTCCAACGCGGTAAGGCACCAGCGCTTTTTGAGCAATTACAGAAAGGGTTGTTGAGAGCAGAAGGACTATTGTATAAAAGATTTTCATGTAATGATGATAGTATCGGATAAAAGTAGGATAGTTTTTGTTCTGCAAACAAAAAAGCAACCCTGCGCAGGTTGCTTCTCCAAATGATATTATTTTTTTATTCGGCTATTACTTTTTCAGTAGCTACAGTTACACCATTTACACTTACAATAGCTGTATAAAAACCTTTTACCAAACCGTTGTTCAATTCTACGGTATTAGCACCTTTAGAAGCGATGCTGTTTTTTACTGCGATTGTTTTACCAGCAGCATTTTTTACTGTGATCACTGCGTTACCATTGTTAGCAGCGGTGAAGTTTACTGAAGCAGTAACAGCAGCAGCCACTTCATTGTTGTTTAAAGTTACTACAGTTGTGTTGCTGTAAGATACTGAACCATCAGCATTGATTGTTTTTACACGGTAGTAAGCTACTTTTCTTCCAGCTAATTCAGCTGCATTGTCATTGATGTTGAACTGACCACCAAAAGCATTGTTTACCGTAGCGATGGTGGTGAATTCGTTGCTATAAAATGAACGTTCAATTTGAAAGTTGCTGTTGGCAGCGAAGTTCAAAACAACGGTATTGTTGTTAACTGAAGCTGATAAAGTGGCTTTAGCAGCTGGTGTGGTATTGTTAGCAAAAGAAGCTGTGATGATGAAGAGGGCGATGATGGTGGTAGTGAAGTTTTTCATTTTCGTAGGTTTTTAGTTGATCGGTTATACGATCTTCATTTCCTACATTGTGCCGAAATACAACTAATTGTATTTCAATCACTTAAAAACAAAATTTTTGTCTTTTTATCCATATTGCGGAAGAGATTTCTAAAATATGGAAAGGAAGCCATCCAATGACTTCCTCTTTTAAACTCTTTCTTTAAGTTCTTTTATTCAGCAATTACTTTTTCAGTTGCAACAGTTACACCGTTTACGCTTACTGTAGCAGTATAAAAACCTTTTACCAAACCGTTGTTCAATTCTACGGTATTAGCACCTTTAGAAGCGATGGCACTTTTTACTGCGATTGTTTTACCAGCAGCATTTTTTACTGTGATCACAGCGTTTCCATTGTTAGCAGCTGTGAAGTTTACTGAAGCGATCACTGCAGCAGCTGTTTCGTTGTTGTTTAAGGTAACTACCGTAGTGTTACTGTAAGAAACCGTTCCATCAACGTTGATTGTTTTTACACGGTAGTAAGCTACTTTTCTTCCAGCTAATGCAGCTGCATTGTCGTTGATATTAAACTGACCACCAAAAGCATTATTTACCGTAGCGATAGTGGTGAATTCGTTGCTATAAAATGAACGTTCAATTTGAAAGTTGCTGTTGGCAGCGAAGTTCAAAACAACGGTATTGTTATTAACTGAAGCTGATAAAGTGGCTTTAGCAGCAGGTGTAGTATTGTTAGCAAAAGAAGAAGCGATGAAGAAGAGGGCGATGATAGTGGTAGTAAAGTTTTTCATTTTCGTAGGTTTTTAGATGATCGATTGTACGATATCATTTCCTACATTGTGCCGAAATACAACTACCTGTATTTCAATTACTTAAAAACTAGCATATAGTATTTTTATCCATATTATGGAAAGGTTTTATAAAAAATGGAAGCGTCATCTACTGCAGGATCAAAACGCCGGGTATTCGCAGTCTTCTTCCTTTAGCAACGGTTAGCCTGGTTCCCGGCGGTATTGTTTGCAGCATATCCAGCAGGCACTCACCGCCAGCAACCGGAGAAATGATGATCTCCGCTGCAGCTGGAAGGATGACAGGTGGTACTGTAGCAGCGTTCCAATTGGCTTGATCACTCCAGTTTCCATTGCCTTTAAAAAAGTAGGTAACATTTGTATTCAAATGAAAAGCAATACTTTTTGTTGTTCCACTCCAAATATAATCCTGGCTTCCATTACCATTTACATCCATCGTACAAAGTTCATCCATGTACAGTGCATTGTTTTGTTCCAACAGTCTTTCTGTTGAAAATTCATGCAGACTATCATTCAGGAAAAGAGACACCTGATGTAGAGAAGAAACGAACAGGTCTTCCCTGCCATCATTATCTGCATCCGCATTTACAAAGGAATGGCAATTGGGTAAGGCGGGTACAACAGCCGCCAATTGCAATTGTCCGCTGCCGTTATTGCTATACCACTTTACTATACCCGACGAATTTTTCATCATCACATCAATATCTCCATCTGCGTCCACATCAAAGGGGTGAACAAGCGAAACGATCTCAACGGGAGTAGAAAAATATGCAGGCAAAAAGTTTCCGTTACCATCATTGTAATAAACCACCAGGCCGGCGGTTTCACCGCACAGGATATCCATATCGCCGTCATTGTCGAAATCAGCGATTGCCATATCGATGCATTCCAGCACCCGGGGCGAATTGGCGGTGGTAAGGATAGGCTCCTTATTAAAACTGCTGTTGCCCGCATTCCGGTAAAAGTCAATGCTATGCTGACCGATCACGACCATATCATCATACCCATTATTATCAAAATCATGCACTTCTATATCATTTGCAAATGGGAAAAAGCCATTGTCCACAACCCTACCCGGGCTGAATCCTGCCGCTCCGTTCAGGTACATCCAAATTGTAAAGCTGGTGCCGCCAACAGCCGCTATGTCAATTTTTCCATCGCCATTAAAATCGCCGGTAGCCAGGCTTCGTACAAACCCAGGTGAATCTAATTTATGCAGCGGTGCAAAAGAAGTTCCATCTGCATTCAAATAATAGCCCACGCTGCCATTACCCCCGGCAGAGGAAATCACCAGGTCTGCAAGGCCATCATTATTAATATCAGCCGCTCTCATTTTAGAAACGCCAATTGATGCGGCACTGGAATCGATATGCTGAGCTATACCAAACTGGCTAAAAGAAACACGGGGGAAAATGAAAAAACAACAAAGCAAAAGCAAGGTAAAGTTCATGGCCGCAATACGTATTTTTTGATTTTACTGTTGCCTGCAAAAGTAAAAGTGACCACAAAGATACTGTTATGCCCATCACCCTACCTGCATTCAACACGGTTACTGTATTTTTACAGCATGGAATTAAGCAATAGAAAGGCATACCACGATTATTTTTTTGAAGCAACCTATATAGCTGGTCTTGTACTCAATGGAACAGAAGTGAAAAGTCTTCGGATGGGTAAAGCCAGTTTTAATGACAGTTTTTGCTATTTCGCCAATGGCGAATTATTTGTAAAAAGCCTTCATATCAGCGAATACAACTATGGCACCTACAATAACCATGAGCCCATGCAGGAAAGAAAGCTCCTGCTCAATAAGAAAGAACTGCAAAAGCTGGAAGCTAAAACAAAAGAGAAAGGATATTCCATCATTCCCCTCAAGATATTTTTAACAGATAAAGGCATTTTCAAAATTGAGATCGGCATTGGCAAGGGTAAAAAGAATTATGATAAAAGAGAGACCATCAAAGAACGGGATAGTGAAAGGGATATCAAAAGAAAATACGGTATTTAAATGCTGATTGGCTGTTTATAGACTGCCTTGTAATTTCCTTTGACCAGTAAATTTATCCATACACCAATTGGTGTGTTTGTTTAATGATCCCTATTACAAACACGCTTTGCACATGCCCCATATTGTCGATATTGCTTAGTTTGTTCACATGAAAATCGTGGTAGGCGTTCATATCTTCCGTTACCACCTTCAGCATAAAATCAAATTCGCCCGATATGTTGTAACATTCGATCACTTCCGTCATGGCATTGATGGCTTTGATGAACCTGGTACCGGCAGTTTTGCTGTGTTCCTTTAATGATACATAGCAGATAGCGATCAGGCCCTTCTTTACCTTGGTATGGTCTACCAGGGTGGCATATTGTTTTATCACGCCACTGGCTTCCAGCCGCTTGATCCGCTCATGCACGGGAGTGGTGCTTAAGTGTATTTTGGCAGCTATTTCCTTCACCGTCATTCTTGCATTTTGCTGCAGCAATGCCAGTATAGAGATGTCTTTTGCATCCAGTGAAATGGTGCTGGTAGTTGATTGTTCTGTTTTAACCGCTTTTGCCATATATAAAAAGGATTTTATCCTGTTAATATCCTGATCACAGGATTATCTCCCAAATTTATATAATTACTTAGAATATTATTCTATGCATTGTACATTTGTGTCTTAAACAAAAAAAAATGTCAACAATAACAAATTCCTCCATTGATTTCAACCTTGCTTATAAGGTTGCCGACATGAGCCTTGCTGAGTGGGGCCGTAAAGAAATTAAATTGGCCGAAGCAGAAATGCCGGGCTTAATGAGCATCCGTGCAGAGTTTGGCCCAAGCCAGCCGCTGAAAGGTGCAAGGATTGCAGGCTGCCTGCACATGACCATTCAAACGGCCGTGTTAATTGAAACGCTCATTGCATTGGGTGCAGAAGTTAAATGGAGCTCTTGTAATATTTTCTCTACACAGGACCAGGCTGCTGCTGCTATTGCTGCTGCCGGTATTGGTGTATATGCCTGGAAAGGACAAACACAGGAAGAAGCTGACTGGTGTATTGAACAAACCCTGTTCTTTGGTGGTGCAGACAAGCCATTGAATATGATCCTGGATGATGGCGGTGATCTGACCAATATCGTTTTTGATAAATATCCTGAGCTCATCAAGAACATCAAAGGTTTATCAGAAGAAACCACTACTGGTGTTCATCGTTTATATGAAAGAATGGCCAATGGTACTTTACCGATCCCTGCTTTTAACGTAAATGATTCTGTTACCAAATCTAAGTTTGATAACAAATATGGCTGTAAAGAGTCTTTAGTGGATTCAATCCGCCGTGCTACAGACGTAATGATGGCTGGTAAAGTAGCTGTTGTAGGTTCTTATGGTGATGTGGGTAAAGGCTCTGCTGCTTCATTAAAAGGTGCTGGTTGCCGTGTGATTGTTACCGAGATCGATCCGATCTGTGCATTGCAGGCCGCCATGGATGGTTTTGAAGTAAAACCAATGGTGAAAGCCGTTGCTGAAGCGGATATCATTGTTACCGCATCTGGTTGCCGTGACCTGATCACAGAAAAACATTTCCGCCTGATGAAGGACAAAGCGATCGTTTGTAATATCGGCCACTTTGATATTGAAATTGATATGGCATGGCTGAATAAAAATTATGGTCATACCAAAGACACCATCAAACCACAGGTGGATATCTACAACATTGAAGGTAAAGACGTGATCGTACTGGCAGAAGGCCGTTTGGTAAATTTAGGTTGTGCGACAGGCCACCCTTCATTTGTAATGAGTAACTCTTTCAGTAACCAAACGTTGGCGCAGATAGAGTTGTGGACCAACCACAGCAGCTACGAGAACAAAGTATACGTTCTTCCAAAACACCTGGATGAAAAAGTTGCCCGTTTGCACCTGGCCAAAATTGGTGTTGAACTGGATGAACTGACTCCAGAGCAGGCTGCTTATTTAGGCATACCGCAGCATGGTCCGTTTAAGAGTGAGCATTACAGGTATTAATTTTTATTATATAACTGGCAAAGAAACTCCTGCTCTATTGGGCGGGAGTTTTTGTTACATAGTAATTCACAGCAGGATCTAAAAAATCTGCCGGATTTGTTTTAGTAAGCATATCAAATTCATCAGTTGAAAGTTTATCGGTTAGCAGCTGTAGAATCTTATTCTCTTCCATGATGGTTGAAACAACATAAAAATCAGTTCCGAATATTATACGCCGGTTTATTTCGGGATCTTTTAGTATTATCTGCAACTCCTCAAAGTGAAAATTATCCTCAGCAAGTGTAAAGCTGATATCGGCATATAAATTCCTGTATTTGATCAACAATGCTTTAATAATAGCGAGCCAACTTAATCTTTGACCTGTAGTTCCAAACCATGGTTGATCTAAATCCAATGGATTGAATGCGATTTGCCTTAGTTGCTTATACCTGGACTTGTTCATTCTTTCGTTTTGCTTTTTGAATAACAACCATTCATCTGCTCCGCCAAAATGCCCGATACAAAGTTTTAATGTCTTCAGATCAGGTGCATCATCTCCCCAATAGGTCTTTAAAATATCATGATTAAGCAAACATTCATAATTAAGCGGATGCGTAAAGTTCAACTGGAAGACCGAAGGGCTTCCTTTCAAAGTTTGTTTTTTTGTAATTGGATGAATAGAAAAAGCGGGATCCTTGCGAACATCGGTACGGAAATAAACCACCCCCTCAATACAATGGGTGAGCAAAGGTATATTCTTACTGATTGCAAATTCATAGACTTTACGCATACCCTTATCAAATGGATAATAACCAATTGCCGGGTATATTTTTATCCCGCTAAACGGTGCTGTTGGATGGTTAATATATTCTTCAACTAACTTGTTGACATTTGTACGGCGTGGGTCTGCAAATACGAAAGGGAAAACCTTATTTCCATATACAGGATCGGCTTTCAACTTACGCATCTCGTCCAATTGTTCAAGATAAGGAGCTTCCGCTTTATCTGCCCCCATCGCATCCATATCCATACTTAGTAATACAAATCCAAACTCATCACCATAAACCTTGTTCAAAATATTTACCATGCCTGATTGTTCCTGTTCATGTTCAAAGCTGAGCAATCCTTTTAACCGCCGCAGGTCACCAGCTCTCATCTTACTGAAAACAGCAACCAACCTTATTACCCAATTACGGGTAATAAGCCACACAAAAAAATTATTGATACTATCTTTTTTTCGCAGCTTACTTATTTTAAGAAGCTTGCCAAGAGGCCCGAAGGCTAAAAAGAAATTTTCGGGCACGTGCTTTAGTGTAAAGCAATGAGCATGTGCATTATATTTTAATGGCATGGCTGACCAATTTTACATTCAAATTTTTAGTATTTCTTTAATAAAAAATAAGAAAATACCGACCGGACTAGTGTTGCTGAAATTTGCTTATAAAAACTGCTTTTAGTCAAGTTCAACATACCATTCAAATTTATTTCCGCATATCCGGCTTGTACTTACCTGTTTCCAATCACCATAACAATCGATTGTGCCGTTAAATACTACTACTGCATGCTTCCATGAGTATAAAACAACGCCATATGGAGGTAGAATGGTACTGTTGGTCAACTCCTGCACCTTGTTGCTTTTTATAGAAAGCCCAAGTAACCGATGGGCATTGTCTGTACAATAGCTTACCCTGGAAATAAACTTCAAAGCCCGTTCATAATTCTTCATAGGTCTGAACTTCGGACTGCTTCCATCACTGTCTTCACAGCCCCAATATCCTTTCGCCTCGATGTATTTTGCTATACATGCATAATAAAGACAGGCATAAAAAACCACACTATCCTTAAGTTCATATTGCAAAATATCGTTTATCCAGAACCTGGCATATTCTGAAGCCATTTGCCTCTCTTCTTCTGTAACGGTTATTTTTTCATTATTGCGGTACTTTATTTTGAACTCACTTTCATGAAGTGTGTACGACACAACTTTGTTATAACCATATTTACACATAGCGGCCTTTATGATAGCAACAGAAGCACAATTATTAGCAGCATCCTGGTAAAATGTTTTTACAACATTTTCGTTTGAGGGAAGCTGTGCACTTAGTTGTTGCGGAAGCATGTATAACCCAAGCAAGAAAAAGTATGTTTTCATATTTAATAAGTTTGGTTCCTGTCATTTAAAACGATGCACTTATAATGCTCAGCTCATGGGCTTTAGTCAATTTTATTTTCTTCTCGTCCCTTTATTTACCAGATTAAAAAAAGGCATATCTACGGCCAGAAAGACATTCCATCTCCACGATGGATTTGTGACGACTGGATTATCGCCTGCAGTTATTTTAGAAAGGCCCGGGCCGTACTGGGTCCCAAAGCCAAGGGACAATGGAAGATTTTCAAAAAAGCCATAAACAACGTACACACCTGGAGAAAATATCTGACCAAGTTTTACAGAATAATCCTTTGTAACTACTGCCTCTTCCTGTCCTTGCTCGTTGACGGTATTTTCCTTTTTTAATTTATAATCAACAATAGCCCCCAGATCAATTAAAGATGTAAAGAGACTGATAGCTCCTCCCCTTTCCCAACTTAGCAGTCCAGGAGTAAACGAGATGCCAATAGGAGCTGTAACCCCAAATCTATCCTTCCAGGTACTGCTAACGGCAGTATTTTTTTTATTAACTGATAAATAGGCTCCGAGATAACTTTGTACAGAAATGTTAAAATAGGTTTTCTTCTTTATCGACGAGCTGCCTACGGGAAGAATAACATTTTCCAAAGCTGCTTTTACTGCTGACTCATCTTTAGCTTCAACCATGTTTGCCATAAATAAGGCATACGGTTTTAGTTTATCAAGGAAGTCATTCAGCTTTTTTAAGTCATAGTGCTGAACCATTTTCTGCACCTCTGGCACAGCGATATTTGCATTGATTACATTAGCTATGTTTTTTTCGCCAACTTTTTTAAGTCTGAAAAAAGAAGAACCTTCTGCAAGTTTTTCTACATCATTCTTAGCTGTACCGGAGTAACCTGTTATTGCCACGCTGGATTTCAGTGCTTCAAAATTAATTTCCTGACTTACAAGACTATTGAGTTGTGACAGCACTTCAAGGGCATTGCTCACTGCCAGCGAGTACTGCCTGGTGTAGATGCTTTTGAAAATATCATTAGATTTTCTTGCAATAGCGATATAATCATCAGCCATGGGCTGTTGGTGAAATATCTTAACAATACTAAAACCAAAGTCAATGGCATCAATAGAAGTACGGATATAATTGTATATATCATCGTCTGTTGGTTTTAAGTTATTTTCTGTTTTGGCTTTAAAACTCTGAAAAGCATTATTCACATTTGCAGTAAGGTCAAAAAACTCCTTAAGTTTATTTTGCAAAATAAAAAAGTTCCCTATCTGGGCTGCCAGTATGGTGGAAAAAGGAGTAACATTCCCCCTTTGATCGATATAATTAATATTTTCATTAACTGCCTGTTGATATATTAAGCCGAGGTAGATGTTAAAAAGGGTCTCATCATAAAAGAGTGCTTTTAATTCTTTTGCTGATATCCAGATATCATCTTTATGGCTCTTTGTGGTATCGTTTCTTACACTTTCTGAAAACAAAGCTGCTATTGTAAGACAACTACCTGCACTCCGCATTTTCGGCCGATTTGCATCATTCCATTCTGTAAATGTTGAAATTTGCTTAATAACATCAGCTGCATTTGAAGCTCCGGTTTCCAATTCATGTATTACCCTTATTGAACGTATGGCCATTTTAACCTGGGGATAGTCCCTTAACAATGTTTGATACCTAGGCAAATCAAGTACATCATCAAGATGATAGGTAATTTGCTTAAGATCCTCAAAAAAACCTGCCCGTAAAGCAGGGAGCATTTGCGGATACTTATAACTCAGCAGATTTGTAAGGTTATCTGTAGTTTTCGGAAACAGAATTTTAAATTCTGGGTTAATTTCTGCAAACTTCTTAAACCGGTCAAAAAAAGCTACTGTTAATTCCTGTTTGGCCCGTTCAATCATCAAATCAGAGATAGCATTGGCATATTTTGTAACATCAAGACCGCCTACAGATTTGAATAAGCCTTTTGAAACATTAGAAATTGAGTTTTTACCAACTGTATTTCCAGTCAGCATAAGGTCATTAAAGAATGGATTAGCATTTGCTTTAGTTGCAGCACTTGCGGCATTTGTAATATCAATCCCTGGAAAATACTTGCTTAAAATATCTGATAAAGTATCTCTTGTTAGCCCCTTACTGGCTTTTAAAGCATTTTCAAGATTTGTTAAAGTATCCGTTTTTTTTCGCACCAAACTTGTGTCATTAATTGTCGGAATATCTGCTTTTAGTGACATTATTTTCTGACTTAGTACTATAGTTTGTTCAGATTTATTGTTGTCGATTGATAAATTTTTATTTAATAAAAACCTTTTTAAAGTGACTGCGTCATAAAACGCATTTTGCCCAGTTGCGATTATCGAAAACAAAAAGAGTGTTGAAAATATGATTGTTTGTCTCATAATATTTTGTTTATGTGAAATTTATCTGAAAATGTTTGTGGATTAAATGCCTTAATACTTCCAGTAATTAGAGTATTAAGATCATCAGAAGCTTTTGTTTCTTTGAAGTAACTCAATGCCAATGCAGAGTAACCTGAAAGCGTTGCCGTTGCAAAACTGCAACCGCTATTTGTTCTCGGAATGAGGATGGCATCATTCCTTAGAGAATTGTAAATAAGGTTTGGAACGACATACTTAACTTTGTTATTGATAGCTACATCGTTTGTAACAATGCTACTTTGCGAACTTAAAGCTCCTACTGCAATAACATTTACGGCACTTGCTGGATAAAAAAGTTCAGTAGAGAGACCGTTGTCATTTTGTGCACCGGCATATACAACTACACCCTGGTTCTTTAAATGATCAAATTGCTTATCAAAACCATCTTTTAAGTGCCCTGGCGCAAACTGTAAACTTATATTAACAATATCTGCTTTAACAGGACAATCATTAACAAGCCATCTTAATCCCTCAAATACATTTTCAGCAATAACATTTTCGTCAGTATCAGCTACCTTTATTATAATGAGCCTGCTATTAACCGCAATTCCATTTACTTCTTTATTTTGCTTTGACGCGATAATGCCTGCTACAAAAGTTCCATGCCCACTATCGGATGTATCATTTACGTCAGATGTTTTATCAATTACATTGTATGATACAGCGATAGAAGTTTTTATGCTCTCATGCAAAAAGCAACCAGTGTCAAGTATTGCAATGTTCACATTAAGCCCATTTAAAGTTCTCCATTCAGGAGGTGGGCTTAAAAGACTATTATAATCTACTTTCGAAACAATGTTTGTAGCAAATTCCGCTTTATTTACCACCCCTCCTCCCCAATAATAAAACCCATCGTTCGCTCTATACCAATCTGTAATTTTATCAATAGCTTTTCCCTGTACCACTTCCTCCACATCAATCACTGAGTCTTTGGGCAAAAAACCATGTGCCGGTATTGCGTTGGTGGGTTGTGGCCGCCTGTACAATGGATAATTAAGTATCGCTTTCATAGTTTATCCCCTTATATCGGCATTGTTATTATCTTTTACCGGATTGGCACCACCACCGGTATAGCCTTTGTCTGCTGCAGAAGTGTTTTTCGCTTTTGGTCCGCTGTCCCGCAGCTTTATTAATTTATTCAATAGATCAAACCAAAATGGAGCGCCCAAAGAAATGGCCAAAGCAGTTAACAACCAGCCAAAAAATATCATGTACCATGGCCCCTGGTAAGAGGAAGCTTTTTTAGCAGTGGCCAGGCAGCAGTCATAGATGTCTTTTCTTTTTTCCTCCAGCAGTTTTTTTCTGGCTGGGTCTTTTTCATTGACAATAGAACTGTCGAGGTATGTATTTAGCTGTTTACACAGCGATGAATCTTCCGTGGATACGATACCGTTCAGTCCGAGTATACCCTGTACCGCATTGGCATCATCTTGAAGCATTTTATTTACGGAATCAAGATAGGCATCACGGTTTCCTGTGTATTGTGTTGTTCTGATAACAGAGTCTTTAGAAACCTTGTTAACACTATCAAAAGGATGAAGAATAGTCGTTGTATATACTGTTGTATCCACAGAATCCATTATTGCACCGTACTCTTTTACCCTGCTGGTAGCCAGCTGCACCATCTGTTCTCTGGCTTTTTTATCTTTCATCAATATTTTGGCTATAGCAATAGCGTCCACATTAAATTGCCAGGCAAGAAAAAAACCAAGCACCAGCAGTATAGACTGGTTTTGTTTTTTATACCAACCAGATGTTCTGTCCATCGTTTCTTCAAACCAGTCTTCCAGCTTTTGTTTAAAAATGTAAGAGTCCTGCCGGGATTCAGCAAACAGCATTTTTAATTGTCTCAGGGTTTGGGGCTGTATCCCAAGGGGATTACTGGCATCATACAGAACTCCCTTTATTAATTCCGATTCATTTTGTGTACTGCCATCATAATGTTCGCCTCTTAAAAGTGTTATTAATGTTTGTGAAAAATTATGTCCATGGAGATAGGATGGCTTTCGGAAAAGCCTGCCTTCACCCAGGTATTTTATGGATGGATGAGAATAAAATTTACATAGCAGGGAATCCGGGTCGTCATTAAAGGGTTTAAAAAATCTGTACACATTATTGGCCAGTTCCCTGAAGTAATTAACTATACCAAAAGTATCATACTTATCATCTGTTACACCCAGGTCATCCTCCAGCATACGACGCATCGCTTTCTGCAGCATTCTTGCCCTTAATGCAAAACGGGAAGCAATAATTTCATTGATAATGGTGGCCAGCAGGCTGTATAACAAAAATACAAATACAAGGCCTATAAAAACATCGAGAACTACATTGTACAGCATGGTAAGATTTTTTAGCCTACTCTATTTACCCTTTTCGGCTTACGGGTATATTTACTGTTGGTTTTCAGTTTTTAAAAAAATTAAAATTTCACTGTTCAACAAAGGTCAATTATGACTTCCCAAGCTACTCTTGAGAAAAATTTCCAGTCAGGCAGGGATTTAGTCTATCCTACAGTTGCTCTCCGATTTTAGAATAAGCTTTTGGCAGGTTGGATTGTTACTTTTTGTGCAAGATGCCGTTGAGGCCGTCAAAAAATATCGTGCTTTTGCATCTTAAAGTGTTGCCATTCGCTTTACAAATTCACTTCTGATTTGGTGTGAGTCTTATCGCTTCTTGATTTAACTGCTTGGATAATGTTTTTAGATCATTTTCACCTCACCCCATAAAAGTCCAAAACCCTCCTCAAAATGTCAACCGTGAAAACACCCTTTTTCCCCCGTTTTTTCACGGTATTTTATAATAGGTTTTCACCCTCCCTGCTAACTGCACAGTAAATTCACTAAGCATTTATAAACCTTAAATACATTATCTTAGCTTCCTTTTCAACAACTCATCCGTACAATGAAAACAAGGCTGTAAAGCAGTGTTTGCCTGCCAATATCAAAGGAGCTATATTATCAATTGTATATGTGGAAATTAATAATGGTCTTATGTAGCTGTATGGCCAGTGTAGTAAGTTTTGGTCAGGAGCCAAAGGATTTTGTAATACCCGTTAGGGTTACCACCAACTTGCAAAAGCCTTCCATCACCTTTACATGGCCGGCAAATACCGACGCCCTCAATTATACCATCAAAAGAAAGAAAGTAACCGGCGAATCTTACGCAGCGCCTTTTGTTGAAATCGGATTTTTAGAAAATGGTACCGCTCAAACTACTTTTGAAGACAGCACCATTGAACAAGCCATCCTGTATGAATATGAAATCAGTGGCAACTTTGCCCCCTCAGTTCCAGCCGCCAGAAATTTTTATACCTGCGCAGGAATCAGTATCCCTGCAATTAAGGATAGAGGCCACCTGCTTTTATTATGCGACAGCAGCATAGCAGATGCCATTGCCGCAGATTTAAACATCCTCTATGCAGACCTTGTTGGCGATGGGTGGAAAGTAACCAGGCTGGATGTAAGCCGGCAGAACACCCCAGTACAAGTAAAATCAAAAGTGGAGGAAATTTATAATAGCGTACCCGACCTAAAGCAAATACTGATCATTGGCCATGTACCCGTTCCCTATTCCGGCAATATCAATCCCGATGGACACAACAATCACCGGGGCAGCTGGCCGGCAGATGGTTATTACGGCAGTATGAACAGCAGCTGGACGGATACCATCACCGGCTATATCGTTCCTACCAGCAGACCCGAAACAATTAACCTGCCGGGTGATGGCAAATTTGACCAAAGCTTTTTCCCGGCTGTGCAAATAGCTGTCGGCAGGATCGATTTTTATAATCTGCCCAGTTTTGAAATTAATGAAACCGGTCTGTTGGCAAAATACCTGAAAAAAAATCACCGCTTCCGGCACAGGCAGATCAATGTGCTGAAAAGAGCACTGATCGAAGATAATTTTTTGTCGTTCACAGAAAAATTTTCCCAATCTGCCTGGAAAAGTTATGCAGCCCTTGTTGGCTATGACAGCATCCGGATCGGCCAATATGAAACAGACCTGCAGGATGAAACAGGTTACCTGTGGAGTTACGGAAATGGCGCCGGTACTTATACAGGCGCAAGCGGCATCGGCAATACTTCTGAATTTGTGATCAGGACCTACCGCACCGTTTTTACACAGCTTTTTGGCAGCTATTTCGGCGACTGGGACAATGAAAATAATTACCTGCGGGCTTCACTGGCATCCGGAGGTCATACCCTTACGGCTGTGTGGGGCGGCAGGCCACACTGGTTCTTTCATCATATGGCTGCCGGGTTGCCGATCGGATATTCCGCATTGCTCACGGTTAATAACAGAAACGTATATACGAATACAGGTTATGGTCCCGGAATGGTGCATACAGCATTACTGGGCGATCCATCCCTGCGGCAATCTTATCTCAAACCTCCACCGTCATTTGCGGCGCAGCCAACGGCCAATGCCAGTCAAATCAGTTTACAATGGACCAGTTCGGCAGAGAATAATATTTCGGGTTATCATATTTATCGCAGCAGCTCCATTACAAATGCGTTTCAACAGCTCACCGACACACCTGTAACTGCATTGCAGTTTACCGATTCCATGCCGCTTAACGGCAATAATGTTTACATGATCCGTACGGTAAAAATGGATACCATGATCAGCTCGGGGAATTTTTCAAACAACAGCAGTTTTGTGAATCTGTCTCAAGGATTGTTTGATTCCGCCATCGCTACTATTGCCCCCACGGCTCCTGTAATTTCACTAGAGCCTTTGGCGCAGCTTGACAATGCAAAACAAATAGCCGTTACAGGTACTGGCAGCAAACGTTTTTTTGCAGGTCAAAAAAATGGTGTTATTAATATGTACAATAGCGGGCTCACAGTGGCAAAAACTTATTTGAGTGTACCCGGCATCAATGAAGGTTTATTCAGTTTTGCCTTTGATCCGGCATTTGAAAACAGCAAACTGTTGTATGCTTTTTATACCAACCAGGAGGGCGATCTTGAATTGTCAAGGTTTAAAGAAGGGGGTGACAATGATACGGCTTTACATGATGGCATTGTGTTCAGCATCCCCAATCCCGGCGAGTCGAGGAACCTGGGAGGCGAAATTCATTTTGGGCCAGATGGATACTTATATATTTCTACCGGTGACGGTGACACGAGGACAGCCGGTGCCAACAATGCACAAAATACCAGTTCATTACTTGGCAAGATATTGCGCATCAATCCTGCTTCAGCAGAAAACCCGGCAAATGCCTATACCCTGCCGCCGGATAATCCATATGGCAATGAAGTATATGCTGCAGGTCTGCGCTTTCCCTACCGCTGGGGATTCGACAGGCTTACCAATGATGTGTGGATCGGTGACAGGGGGGATAGTTCAGTTGAAGAGATCAACTTCCTGCCATTTGATGCGTTAAGGGGAGCCAATTTTGGCTGGCCCTGTTACGAGGGCAGCAGCAGCCGCAACGGTAACATCTGCAGCAACGCTACCGGCCTTCAGTTTCCTGTTCACCAGTATCCATCTCCCGGAGGCGGCAGCTCGGTTACAGGAGGAGTTTTTTACAGGGGTGACACCTATCTTGCATTAAAAGGCTATTATATTTTTGCCGATGCCAATAACAGTACCATTTACCTGGTGAAATTTGATTCGGCCGCACGTACTTATACGGCCATTGCTCAAATAACTATTCCCGGTGCCGTGTCTGATATTAGTGAAGACAGTGACGGCGAACTGTATGCCACCTCTCTTGCAGGCGGATTTTACCGTATTCGTGCAAGCGGTCCTGTGAGGTATCGTTTTGTGGGAAACGGACTTTGGGATAACCCGGAGAACTGATCAAATAAAACGATCCCTCCGGCTGTACTACCTTCCGGTTCGGAGATCGTGATTGCACCAGTTGGCGAAGGGGAATGTATCCTGAACGTGCCGCAAACCATAACAAGGCAAGGTAAATTCCTTGTTGAAAACAACAAACGTTTTAGAATTGCCGGCAACCTTACGGTTCAATAAAAAAAAGGTACGTACAACAAGGTTTTAATAACTGAAATAAATTTCCGTGGCCCCGTAACCGTGAGCAGCTGTATATTGGTTTACAAATGATTTTACTTCTCTTTTTAAACGCAGCACCGCATGTATCTCGTCTTTTAGTTTACCCTCTCCTACTCCATGGATGATGGTGAGCGTTGGCTGGTAATGTGCAACGGCAAGGTCATAGAATTTTTCAAACTCCTTCAACTGGAGGCTGAGTATTTCAAAATTGGAAAGATGCCGCCAGTTGTTAGCAATTTTTTCGATGTGCAGGTCAACTACGGTCCGGGGCGGAGGCAGGTGCTCCCGTATCCTCGACGCTTCGTACACCCTGAAACCTGCATTCCCCAGTTTGCTGAGATCAACTTTTTCCTCCTCCACCCTGTCGGGATATTTATCCAGCAGTAAATAAGAAAACGTAGGCTGGTTGTTTGCCCGCAGCTCTTCTATCTTCTTAAACAGCTGCTTTGCTTTTATTTTTAACGACGCTTCATAATGGGGTGCTTTCTTTTTATCGGGTACTGCCAACGAAAACTCTACATTAAACCTGGGATTATCACTCAGGTCATCAAAAGCCACATCATGCAGGTAAAAATCCTGGTGAGGCAGCATGGTATTCGTTAATTCAAAATTATTTTCACCATTGAAATATAAGGTGTAGATAAAATTGAATTGGGTATTGGTTTGGTTGATCAGGTGGATCCTGAATTTCTCCACCACATCGTCATCAAAGATATCCTTGTCAAAAACCGGCAGAAAAGAAATCAATACGCCCTTATCTTCTCCCGGTTTTGTTTTGACAGGGAGCTTCTCCGGTTTTACATTATCTATAAATATCTTCTTCTTTTCGGCCTGCCGTTTTTGGGTAAACATTTTAAAGTAGGGAAAATCGATCTGGTCTAAGTAAGCAGGAAATTTTACTCCTTTTACTTCTATCATCACCATTTGTTCATTGATAATTTCCAGCACTTTGCCTTCTTCGTCGGTATGGAGTACGATGATCTTATCGCCGGGTTCGTATTTCATTGTCTTCGGTTCTTTATTTCGGTGCAAAGGTAAGCGCATAAACAAAGAAGCCAAGTTTTAAAACCTGGCTTCTTTGTTATTTAGTCTTCAAATTTCTTTAAATAATCAGGACCATTGTCTTTTCCTGCCGAAGGAATGACTGCAACTTCAGTTGTTGCCAGCTTACTTTTTTTATACCCATACAAAAAGTAGATCACCAGGCCGATGGCCAGCCAGCCTAAAAACCAAACCCAGTTACTTTTTGTCATGCCGGTAAGAAGATATAAGCAGGTGATAAGCCCCATCAATGGAATAAGAGAGTATTTTTTAATAAATGCCGCCATGCTTAAAACAACCGCAGTGAGCCAGAAAATGATCAAAGAAATATTGGGAATGGCCGCATCCATAAAGCTGATCTTTCCGGCAGCATAATCAGCATTACCACTAAAATCAAAATTGAAAATACTGCCAAAATAATTTTTGGTAAATGCAAACAGGCAGGCCATTGAACCAAAAACGATGAGGGGAAAAATGAATTGGCCGTTGATATACGGCAGGTTAAACTTGCCATGCTCTTTTTGTTTTGCCGGTATCAGCAATACGCCTCCGCATACCAATACAAAGGCAAACAAGGTAGCGATACTGGTAAAGTCCAGCACAAAAGTTTTATCTGTAAATAAAATGGGAATACCCACTACCAACCCTGTAATAATGGTGGCAAACGATGGTGTTTTAAATGTAGGGTGAATTTTTTGGAACACAGGCGGCAGCAATCCATCCCGGCTCATACTCATCCAGATACGGGGCTGGCCCATTTGAAAAACAAGCAACACACTCGTCATGGCCACTACAGCACAAACGGCCACGAGTAACTGCATCCAGCCCAGGTTGAGATTCTGTTCTTCAAAAATAAATGCCAGCGGATCGCCTACTCCGTCAAAATTTCTGTAGTTCACCGCCCCGGTGAGCACCAACGTCAGGAGTATATATACCACCGTGCAAATCACCAGCGAATAGATCATTCCTTTAGGCAGATCTCTTTGTGGATCCTTACTCTCTTCGGCCATCACACTCACTGCATCAAAACCAATATAAGCGAAGAATACTCCTGCCACGGCAGCCATCACACCACTAAAACCGTTGGGCATAAAGGAATGCACCCCTTCATCATTTGCAGGCACCCAGTTATGCGTAAGCCCGTTTGAAAAAACAAGATAGCCGCCAACCAGTATCACCAGCCCAACCACGGCCATTTTCAAGATCACCATCACATTGCTGAAATTGCGGCTCTCTTTTATACCGCGATAAACCAGGTAAGTGATCAGCATATTAATCACCAGTGCCGGCAGATCGAAAATGATCCTTAACCCGCCAACGACCGGTGCATTATTCCATGCGGCAATATCATCTTTATTTCCACTATCTGCCACGGCTCCTTTGGCTTCCATATAGCTTGTGCTCAGCCATTCAGGAACATGCACCCCCATTTTTCCAAGAAAGGAAGTGAAATAGTCGCTCCAGCTGAATGCCACATAAATATTACCGATACTGTACTCCATGATCAATGCCCAGCCAATGACCCAGGCAAATAATTCGCCAAAACTGGCATAGGCATAGGTATAAGCACTACCGGCCACGGGTATCCTGCTGGCAAATTCACTATAACAAAACGCCGTGAAAGCACAGGCAATAGCCGTAATAATGAACAGTATTACCACACCGGGGCCTCCATTAAACACTGCACCTCCCAAACTGCTAAAACTGCCGGCACCCAGTATCGCTGCAATACCAAAAAAAGTAAGGTCACGAACATTAAGCACCCTCTTTAAACCATGCTGTGCATGGGGATCATCTGCACCGCCTTCTGCTATAATGTTTGATATCTTCTTTGTTCTGAATAAAGAATTAGACATGTTAGTATTGGTTTACAAGCTGGTAAATTAAGTATTTTATTTTTATTGGCAGGCGATTGAAAATTTCATGTACTGTGTAAAGATGCCCCGCAGCTTTTTGGCTATTGGGATCAGGCTTTATATTTCTCATTTTTATTTGCTCAGCCTGGTTATTTCAGAACACTGCATTACAATCAATGCCTGTTGAAAGCCGTAGATCTTAAACACAGCAAACCGGCTTGATCTTTACCGACCGGAAGGGGGGCTGACCAATCTCATTTCCCAACCTAACGATGCTCATCAACATGATGAAATCAATTCCTGAGTTTTGTGGGATAAAATAATATTAAATACAAATACAATGAAAGCAATACTCCACCATCCCGGCGCACAAACCAACAGGTATCATCATACAAGGGAAAATTCAGGAACGGCACGGCTTGACCGTTTTACCACCTGGTTGAACACACAGGAAGAAAAGCGCTTCTTTTGGGCCGCCATCAGCCTGGTAGGGCACGGAACAGTTTTTACTATTCTCACTTTTGCCACGGTGATCCTTACGGGAAATGTGTTTGCTTTGATAGCAGTTACCTGCGCCACAATGATGCTGGTGCTGGCAGTAAACCTTGCAGCATTGCCAGTGAAATATATTATACCGGTATTCTTTGGAAGCCTGCTGGTGGATGCACTTATTATGATAACAGCGATCGCCTTATGGCTTTAATGCAACATTAGTTTTGACGTTCGAATAAGAAAAGGGCCAGTTGTTTCAACGGCTCCTTTCGTTTGGAGAGTACGGCGATGTCTTCTAAATGCTGGAGGGCTGTTTGTAAATACTTTTCTTTTAATTCATTGGCCCAGGTATCCACGTCACATTTTTTAAAAATAGCCAGTACTTTGGCCACTTTATCAGCAGGGTTTTCCTGCATCAACTGCTGCAGTTCTTTTTTTGATGCGGCATCAGCCACTTCCATGGCCCTGATCATCAAAAAAGTTTTTTTATTGGCAATAATATCACCGCCTACGAGCTTACCAAATTTTTCCGGGTCGCCAAAAGCATCCAAATAATCGTCCTGCACCTGGAAGGCGATGCCGAGGTTCTTACCAAATTCATATATATGCTGCTGGTTTCTTTCGGTGGTACCCCCCAATATGGAACCCAACTGTAAACTGGCTGCCAGCAGAACAGATGTCTTTAGGGTGATCATGTTCAGGTATTCGTCCATGCTCACCGTTTCCCTTTTCTCAAAATCCATATCCAGTTGCTGTCCTTCGCAAACCTGTGCAGCAGTATGATTGAATATGTGCAGGATTTTATGAAAAGAAGCACTCTTTAGTTTATTCAGGTAATCATAACAGCGTACGAACATTACATCGCCAGCCAGTAAAGCGGTACTGTCACCAAATTTCATATGTACTGTTGGAAGCCCCCTGCGTACAGGTGCTTTATCCATGATGTCATCATGGATCAGGGTGAAATTATGAAACAGTTCGATGGCTGTGCCCAGTTCATAAGCATCCGGACTGATCTCATCAAAAAGTTCATTCCCCATCAGCACACTAACAGGCCGCACTCTTTTACCCCCGAGTTGTAAAATGTATTGCGCAGGCTCATACAGGGTTTCCGTATGCAGGGGAAAATGGCGTGTATTGAATTTTTCTTCAAATATTTTGGAAAGTTGCAGGAAGGAGTGCATACATTTATTTGATAATACAGACTGACATTTACAACCGCATTCAGCTTGTATTATTTCTTTTTCTTGGTGATCGTTTTTCCTTTTTTCTCTTTTGTTACTTCTTTGGTACCAGCAGTTGCTGCAGTTTGCACCCAGTGAAGATCCAGCTGCCGTTTGTCTAAATTAGCTGCCACTACTTTTACTCTCACAGCATCGCCCATACGGAATTTTCTTCCGCTACGCATACCCACCAGTGCATAATCTGCTTCATCCAGCCTGAAATCATCATACTCACTCAGGTCATCTCTTACACTCACCAGTCCTTCGCATTTATGCAATACGGTTTCTGCAAAAAATCCAAAACTGGCCACGCCACTGATCACTGCATCAAACTCATCTCCAATATAATCCTGCATAAACTCCACCTGCTTGTATTTGTTGGATGCCCGCTCGGTTTCCATTGCCTTGCGTTCCCTTTCACTGCAGTGTTTGCATTTTTCCTCCATCTTTTTATCGGGCAGCACATTTTTATCCAGGCATTCCTGCAATACCCGGTGTACCAGCACATCGGGATAGCGGCGTATGGGCGATGTAAAATGACAGTAGTGTTCAAATCCCAGACCATAGTGGCCGATGTTCTCAGAAGTATATACAGCCTTTGCCATGGTACGGATACCCAGTTGCTCCAGCACATGCTGCTCAGGTTTACCACTCACTTCTTTTAATAAATTATTAAAGGAACTGGCCACTGCTGCTTCATCGTGTACATCAAACTGGTAGCCAAACTTTTTTGCAAAAGCAGCAAATGGCTTCAATTTTTCTTCATCCGGTGTATCATGTATGCGGTAGGGAAAAGGAACCGGTTCTTTATTGATCTTGATCCTCGACACATATTCCGCCACAGCCCTGTTGGCCAGCAGCATAAACTCTTCCACCAACTGATGCGCTTCCTTGCTTTCTTTTATCACAATGCCAATGGGTTTGGCATTCTCATCCAGCTTAAACCTTACTTCCTGCGATGAAAAATTGATGGCACCGTTTTCGAACCGCTCCTTACGGAACTGTTGGGCCAGGGCATTCAGCATCAAAACCGCTTTATGGTGTGGACCATCTTTGGTTTCAATTATATCCTGTGCCTCTTCATAAGTAAACCGGTGATTGCTGTGAATAATGGTTCTGCCGATCCACTTATTTTTGATCTCTCCCCGGTTGGTAATTTGAAATACGACGGAGAAAGTGTATTTGTCTTCATTGGGACGCAATGAACACAATTCATTGCTGATCCTTTCCGGCAGCATGGGATTTACCCTGTCTGGCAGGTACACACTTGTAGCTCTTTCATAAGCTGCTTTGTCTAAAATACTGTTGGGTTTTACAAAATGGCTCACATCCGCAATGTGCACGCCAATTTCATAATAACCATTGTCGAGGTTCCTGATAGAAATGGCGTCATCAAAATCCCTTGCATCTATTGGGTCTATCGTAAACGTTAGTATGTCGCGGAAATCCTTGCGTTTTCTTTCCTCTTCCCTTGTAATGTTCTCACTCAGTTTGGCAGCTTCTTCCAGCACTTCTTTTTCAAAGGCCAATGGGAAACCGGCATCGATCAGCAGTTCTTTCATTGCCATATCATTAAGGTCGGTAGCCTGCAGGATGCTGACCACTTCGCCTTCAGGTTTCCGGTCACCCTTATCCCATTTTACCAGGCGTACCACTACCCTTTGACCATCCTTCACCCCATTGAGTTTTTCCCAGGGTACATAAAAATCCGGAATCGGTTTTTCAGAAGCGGGAACAAAAAACGCTACATTGTTCTTCACCTGCATATTCCCGATAAAGGTGGTTTGTTTACGTTCCACTACTTCCGTTACCACCCCTTCAGCACGCTTTCCGCTGCCGCTGTCTTTTTTAAGCTGCACTTTTACTGTATCGCCATGCAAGGCCCTTCCAAAATCATTGGGCCTTATCACCACGTCTTTATCCACACCTGTCACTATTACAAAGCCCATTCCTCCTTTTGAAATATCGAGTTGGCCTGTTACTGTTGAAGTGTGTTGTGTCTTCTTTGTTTCTTTCTTTTTTTGATCGTTCATTTTTTTCATCTGCCAGCCGGTTCAAACCAGGCGGGTTCTTTTTAGTAATTTTTATTTTAATTATGCCATTGCTGTTATCATCTCCATAGCAACGCTGTTGCTGTTATATCGCTGGCTTCTGCAGCAGGATTTTCCAGCAACTTATTATAAAAGGGGAATAAATAAAGCGTTTTAAAAGGCACTTCCTGCTGCATAAAATGTCAACTTAAATAGGTACGGTTTCTAATATGTGCAGTAGCAGTGTTCATTCTTTGAGTATATCTTTTTATCAATTCAAAATCAATCCCTTTAATTTTACAAAATTGCAAATGATTATTCACAATACATGCAATGTAGAACAAAATTCCTGCATTGACATAAAACGGCTGTTGTGCAGGCTTTTATCAATCCCCAAAAAAAGATCATTACCAAAACAATCTGGCAGCTTTCGCTGGTAAGTCTGTTTACTGATATGGCCGGGGAAATGCTGTATCCCATTATGCCGTTGTATCTGAAAAGTATCGGTTTTTCTCTTTTTGCCATTGGCGTACTGGAAGGAATTGCCGAAGCGGTGGCCGGGCTCACCAAGAGCTATTTTGGCAGCATGAGCGACGCCAAAGGAAAACGGCTTCCCTTTATCCGGGTCGGGTATACCCTGAGCGCCCTTAGCCGGCCCATGATGGCCTTGTTTACAGCGCCGCTTTGGGTGTTTTTTTCAAGAACCATGGAGCGCCTTGGCAAGGGCATCCGTACCGGGGCAAGAGATGCCCTGTTAAGTGATGAAGCCACCAAAGACACCAAGGGTACGGTGTTTGGGTTTCACCGGAGCATGGATACCATCGGCGCTGTGATTGGCCCCGCCATTGGATTACTGTTCCTGTACTTTTATAAGGACGACAACAAAACACTCTTCTATATCGCTTTTGTACCTGGTTTGCTGGCCATTGCCTGCACGTTGCTGATAAAAGAAAAAGCCAGGCCCGCCATTATTCAATACAAGGGACAACAGCCCGGCGTTTTTGCATTTATCCATTATTGGAAAAAAAGTTCACCCGAATATAAAAAGCTGGTAGCCGGCTTGCTGGCATTTGCACTTTTCAATAGTTCAGATGTTTTTCTGCTGTTAAAAATGAAAGAGAACGGGCTGAGTACCGAAGCTGTAGTGGGAATTTATATTTTTTACAACCTGGTGTTTGCACTGATGGCTTATCCGCTGGGTATTATTGCCGATCAGCTGGGTTTGAAAAAAGTATTTCTTTTTGGCCTGGTGGTTTTTGTGATCGTGTACACCGGCTTTGCGCTGAACCACAACATGGTTATTTTTATCGTGTTGTTTTTTTTGTATGGGCTGTATGCCGCTGCCACCGACAGCGTATCCAAAGCATGGATCAGCAATATTGCCCCCCAATCGGAAACGGCCACCGCCATTGGTACTTATATGGGATTTCAGAGTATTGCCACATTGGTTGCCAGCAGTGTGGCCGGTTTGTTGTGGGACCAGTTTGGTGCGGTGGTGGCTTTTTTGGTGACGGCGGTGGTTACGGCGGGTGTGGTAGTGTATCTTTCAATGATGAAATTTGAAGTGCATCAATAAGTGATGCGTTTCCGGTAACTGCCATTACCTGGCAACAGATCACAAACCACTCATCACTGGAAATTTATCACTTGCAACTTATCATTAACTTTATACCAAAACATATGCAAACCTACGATACCGTTACCGCCGCCCTTACCGGCCTAAAGGCCCAGGGTTATACACTGGATTTTAATATTGCCTTTGATAACATCAAGTGTGAAGCGCAGAACATTTGTCTCAATCCAAATGAATTTGAAATAACAGAGGTATTCCGGTTTGAAGGCGATACCAATCCGTCTGATGAAGATGTAGTATATGCAGTAGCATCAAAAGACAATACTGTAAAAGGCACTATTACAAGTGCGTATGGCATGTATGCAGACAGCGTTAGTGATGCCATGCTGAAAAAACTAACCATAAAACATCATGATTAACGCTTGCCGATGAACCGCAGAAAATTTATCAATCTCACCGCTTTGACCGCTCCGTTGTTTTCATTCACCCGATTCAATGAGACCATTCCGGTTGTAAAACCCATCATGATCTCTACCTGGGAAGAAGGAAAAAATGTAAACAAGGCAGGATGGGAAATTTTATCAAAAAAAGGAAAAGCCATCGATGCTGTTGAAACTGCAGCCGTGTACGTGGAAGATAAAATAAGCTGCTGTGTAGGGCTTGGCGGCAACCCCGACAGGGATGGAATGGTTACGCTGGATGCCTGCATCATGGATGAAAAAGCCAACTGCGGCGCCGTAGCGGGTTTGGAAAGAATAAAGCATCCTTTGTCGGTGGCAAGAAAACTAATGGAGACAACACCGCATGTGTTATTGGTGGGTGATGGAGCTTTGAAATTTGCTTTGCAGAAAGGGTTTGTAATAGAAAGTGCAGAGTTGAGTAAAGATGCCCAAAAGGAGTATGAAAAATGGCTGAAAAAATCTGAATACAAACCTGTGATCAACATAGAAAATCTCCCCGTACCGGAGAATGGTAATGAAGGCGCATTTGTAATGCCAATGAAACTGGATGACGGCAGTTTCAATCATGATACCATGGGTATGATCGCTATGGATGCAGCCGGAAATTTATGCGGGGGCGTAACTACCAGCGGTATGGCTTTTAAAATGCATGGGCGTGTGGGTGATTCTGCAGTGATTGGTGCCGGTTTGTTTGTAGACAATGAAGTGGGTGCTGCAACTTCCAGTGGTGTGGGCGAGGAAGTGATCCGCACCTGTGGTACACATACCGTAGTGGAATTTATGCGAAGAGGATACGCACCTGAACTGGCCTGTAAAAAAACTGTAGAAAGAATCATTAAGAATAACAAGGAGAAGGCTAAAACATTGCAGGTAGGATTTGTAGCGGTTAATAAAAAAGGAGAATACGGCGCGTATGCCGTACAGGAAGGGTTTGTGTATGCAGTAAAAACCAACCAGGTAGACAGGGTATTCAGATCACCCTATTTCTACAAAGCACCGAAAACGGAGGATTAACTTTTATTCTTGTATAACTCCCTGATAACAATTGCCTATTCACCATTCAGATGAACTGTCTTTTAGAAACCATCGCCTTTAGCATCGACAGCTGCCGGATCGCACAATCTGCAGGTGCCCAACGGGTAGAACTGTGTGATGGTCCTGGAGAAGGTGGCACTACTCCTTCGTTCGGTTTTATCAGGTACGCAAGAAAAATACTTACCATTCCGCTGTATGTGATGATCAGACCGAGAGGCGGGGATTTTTTATACAGCAGGGATGAATTTGAGATCATGAAGTCCGATATCAAACATTGTAAGGAAACCGGTTGTGATGGTGTTGTACTGGGGCTGTTACATTCCGATGGCAGCATTGATAAAAAAAGAACGGCACAGCTGGCTGAACTGGCCTACCCGATGGAAGTAACCTTTCATCGGGCATTCGACCGATGTGCCAATCCATTTGAAGCATTGGAACATATTATTGATTGTGGTTGCGAAAGAGTATTAACCAGCGGGCAACAGCCAACTGCCCTGGAGGGTGCCGGTTTAATTGCAGACCTGGTGAAACAGGCTGATGACAGGATCATCATCATGCCGGGCAGTGGTGTAAGAAGTGACAATATCATTGACCTGGTGCATAAAACCGGCGCCAGGGAGTTTCATACTTCAGGCAAAAAAATGAAGGGTCGTGAAATGAATTTCATCAACAATACAATGAATGAACAGTTACAAACGGTGACCGTTGATGTTGAAGAAGTCAAAAAAATTCTCGACAGATTGTCCAATTTACATTGACGATAAAGTGACAGGCAAGAAGACAAAGCAGTAGGAATGAATGTGTACCAATCTGCCCGGAAAAACAACTCCTTTTTTCCTGGATAACCTATTCCAGATCAGCAAGAGCTTAAACATCAGCATATCTCGCCAGACTACAACAGTCAAGGTTCATACCCTCATACACCAACGAGAAACAAGCAACAAGAAACGTTCGCTGTTAACCCTTTCCTAAATTAAAACCGGCCTTTATGGATAACTATTTAAATGTGCCTAAATTGCAGCCCTAATCAAATTCTGTTGCATGAAGCAATTTTCCTTTGTATTGAATATCCTGTTGGTTGCTGCGGTGGGTGTGTTGTATTATCTTCATTTTTCTTCGCCTAAAAACATGACCGCTAAAACTGCCGGAACAACCATTTCCCCGCAAACAAAAGACAGCGGAGCCAAAGGGCATTTGGTGGCTTTTATTGAAATAGATTCTGTGTATGATAATGTGGCACATATAAAGCAGGAGCAAAAAAAGCTGGAAGCTGACCAGGAAGCCGCTGCCAAACAATATGAGAACAGTGCTATCAAGTTTGAAAAAGATAAAAATGAGTATATCCAGAAAGCCCAGGGTATGACGCCGCAGCAAAGAGAACAGGAAGAAGCGAAACTGGTGCAGGCACAGCAGGGTATTGAAGCCAACAGGCAAAGCCAGATGCAGGGCCTGGCCACCAAAAGAAGCCGTACCATGGAGGAAATACAAAGCAAGCTGAAACAGTTTCTGAATGAATTCAACAGCGACAAGCGGTATGCTTATATTTTTGCCACTGGTGCCGGGCTCGATTATATGATGTATAAAGATTCGGCCAGCAACATTACTGCAGATGTGATTGCCGGACTCAATAAGTCATTTGAGAAAAAGGACAAATAACATTTCCGGTCAAATTTATTTATCTTGAACCCCGTTATAAAAAACGGGATTTTTTATGCCACAAAACACAGAAAGCAGTTCGGGTTTTAAACCCTCACTCGGTTTATTTGACGCCACCATGATCGTGGCCGGATCCATGATAGGATCCGGTATTTTTATTGTGAGTGCGGATATTACCAGGCATGTGGGCAGCGCAGGCTGGCTGATAGCTGTGTGGTTAATTACCGGCTTTATGACCTTAACGGCAGCGTTGAGTTATGGAGAATTAAGCAGTATGTTTCCAAAGGCTGGCGGACAATATGTTTATTTAAAGGAAGCCTACAATCCACTTGCAGGATTTTTATACGGCTGGAGTTTTTTTGCTGTAATTCAAACAGCTACCATTGCTGCAGTTGGTGTGGCATTCTCAAAATTTGCTGCCTATCTAATCCCCGCAGTAAGTGAAGATAATAAGTTATTAAAATTGCAGACCGGTATTGATGAGTGTTACAAGCCTGTTTATTTTTCCATTAGTGCGGCACAGTTGGTTTCGATCATATTGATTATTTTTCTGACCTATACAAACACAAAAGGCATTAAAGGAGGAAAATGGATTCAAAATATATTTACCTCAACCAAATTACTTTCACTTTTTGGTTTGATCATCGCAGGATTTATTGCGTTTAACCCTGATATTTGGAATGCAAACTGGTCAACTGGCTGGCAGGCTACAGAGGCCAAACTAAAAGAAGTTTGTAATCCGGGAGCCGGCTGGAATATTACAGACATCAGCGGGCTGGTACTAATGGGTGGTATTGCCGCAGCCATGTCTGGCTCCGTTTTCAGTAGTGATGCCTGGAACAACGTTACATTTATAGCAGGTGAAATAAAAAACCCAAAGAAGAATATTGGTTTAAGTCTCTTCATGGGCACGCTGATCGTTACTGTAATTTATATATGCGCCAACCTTGTTTATTTGGCCGTTCTTCCTTTAGATTCAATTGCCAATGCAGAAAAAGACAGGGTGGCAGTGGAAGCCAGCAAAGTGATCTTCGGAAGTATCGGTACTAAAGTTATTGCAGTCATGATTATGATCTCCACCTTTGGATGCAACAATGGTTTGATCCTGGCTGGTGCAAGGGTTTACAACACGATGGCGAATGATGGTTTGTTTTTTAAGAAAGCCTCACAGCTTAATAAAAATGCAGTGCCTGAATTTGCATTGTGGATTCAGTGCGTTGTTGCCAGTTTGCTTTGCCTGAGTGGTAAATATGGTGATCTGCTTGATATGATATCGTTTGTAGTGGTGTTCTTTTATGCACTCACAATTGTGGGTATTTTTATTCTAAGAAAGAAAATGCCCCATGCAGAAAGACCTTATAAAGCTTTTGGTTACCCCATATTGCCGGCCGTTTATATAGTATTGGCGCTCACATTTTGTTATTTTCTTATAACGATGAAGCCAGTATATGCAGGGGCAGGAGCAGCCATCGTACTCGCAGGCATCCCGATCTATTATTTTGCATTGCACAACAAAAAATAGTTTACCATTCATGATCAGTACACTTTGTAATAAAATTTTTGAGCAGTCGATCACTGACTATCACAAAACAGATAGTGTAGATGTGCCCGTGAGTAACCCCTACCCCTCTTCCGCACTATTAGAACATTTGCTGTATCATAAAAACTGGATCGACACGGTGCAGTGGCACCTGGAAGATATCGTTCGCAATCCGTCGATCGACCCGGTGGAAGGCCTGGGGCTAAAAAGAAGAATTGATGCCAGTAACCAGGAAAGAACGGATATGGTAGAATATATTGACAGCTATTTCCTGGAGCAATATAAAAATGCACCACTTGATCCGGATGGCACGATCAATACCGAAAGCCCGGCATGGGCAATTGACCGGCTTTCTATTTTAGCATTGAAAATCTATCATATGCAGGCCGAAGTAAACCGAAAGGATGCCACGGCAGAACATATCAGTTCCTGTGCAGACAAACTAAAAGTGCTGCTCGATCAGCAAAAAGATCTTTCCAGGTCAATTGATGAACTGCTGACAGATATTTCTAATGGAAAAAAAATAATGAAAGTATATAAGCAGATGAAGATGTACAATGATCCGGCATTAAACCCGGTTTTATACAAGTTGTAAGAAACAGGTTTGCCATTGGTGGGTTTAGAGTGGAGGGTTTAGAAGTTTAGAGAAAACTGTAAAGATTGATCCCAAACAAAACCTCTAAACCCCTAAACTACTAAACTGCTAAACTATAAATCTCCTAAACTCACAAAACGCTCTTGCATTCCCCCATCCACATATTAGTGATCCGCTTTTCTGCCATGGGTGATGTTGCGATGACGGTACCAGTTTTAAAAAATGCGCTGGATCAAAATCCTCACCTGCGAATAACGGTCGTCTCCAATGCTTTTTTGGCACCGCTGTTTGCTGGCGTAGAAAGATGTGATTTTCACCCGGCACATCTCAAAACAACCCATCAGGGCGCCACAGGCATATATGAACTTTTTAGAGAGCTGGTAAGGAAAAATAAATTTGATGCAGTGGCAGACCTGCACAGTGTGCTCCGCTCCTCCTTACTCAGAACATTGTTTACACTGGAGGGTTACAAAACAGCCGTGATCGACAAAGGCCGAAGAGAAAAAAAAGCGCTAACAAGAAAAGAAAACAAAGATTGTAAACAACTCACCAGTACGTATGAACGCTATGCACAGGTATTAAGAAAACTGGGTACCGGGTTACTGCTGGATCCTTCGGAGCTGGTTTATAAAAAGCAACCGTTGCCGGCTTTGGTTCAGTCATTTTTTCTTCCAAACAAAAAAGTAATTGGCATTGCCCCTTTTGCACAGCATAGTGAAAAAATGTACCCACTGCAAAAAATGAAAATGGCCGTGCAATCACTGGCAAAAAATAACCAGGTCGTTTTCTTTGGCGGTGGCAAAGAAGAAAGCGCCCTGTTAAAAACCTGGGCTGCTGAAATTCCAAACAGCATCAGCGCTGCAGGCAGTTACACTTTTACGGAAGAGCTGGCCATCATCAGCAATCTTGATGCGATGGTCAGCATGGACTCTGCCAATATGCACCTGGCATCCTTGTTCAATGTGCCGGTGATCAGTATCTGGGGCGCCACACATCCCTATGCCGGTTTTTATGGCTGGGGACAAAACGAAAACAATATTGTTTCAATTGATCTTAGTTGCCGCCCCTGCTCTGTATTTGGTAATCGGCCCTGCTGGCGTGGTGATCATGCCTGTATGGCAGAAATAAAGGAACAGTACATTACAGATAAGGTTAACTCACTATCATAAATGCTTACACGCCTTGCTCCCACGCCCAGCGGTTTTCTTCATCAGGGAAATATTTTCAATTTCCTGCTCAACTGGCTTTGGGCCAGAAGCAACAATGGCGGGGTTATGCTGCGGATAGATGACGGCGATGCGGCAAGAAAAAGGAAGGAGTATGTGGAAGATATTTTCCGGGTGCTCGACTGGCTTGGCCTCGACTGGGATATGGGCCCCACAGGCCCTGATGATTTTGAAACCAACTGGTCACAGTTAAAACGGCTTGATCTGTATCATGCAATATTGGATGACCTGGTAAACAAAAAACTGGTATTCGCCTGCGGATGCAGCCGTAACCAGGTATGTCATTGCATTGATAAAAACATCAGCTTAGCCCAACTAAATACGGCATGGAAAATAAAGCTGACAGTTAACAACCATATCTGTTTTAATGATAAGATATTGGGTGATACTTCCATTGCTATCCAGTCCTTTGTTGTAAAAAGAAAAGATGGTATGGCATCCTACCAGGTTGGTTCCCTGGCCGATGACAGGCATTTTGGTACTACACATATCTGTCGCGGCAACGACCTCTCCGCATCCACTGCCATGCAATTATTCCTTGACGGATACATGACCCCAACTTATTTTGATACCTGCCAGTTTTGGCACCATCCCCTTATACCCGGCCAGGATGGGATCAAACTTTCTAAAAGCGCCGGGGTATCTGCAGTGAGCATAACAGGCACCCATAACAGGGAACAACTTTTCTCGGCTTTTGCTGCGTGGATGGGCCTGGAGCAGGCCAATGGTATCAGCTTGCGGGAAATGATGCAGGCACCTGTGTTTACAACAGGTAAATAGATCTCTTTCTACTCCAAATAGAGTAGGCAATACCTTGACGCTTACACTTATTTTTACGGCACCAGGCATCTTCCTGCTTAATTAAACCGGGTATATGTTTAAATTACTACTCCTGTTTGGATATTGCTCCATCCTGACGGTGAATACCACTGCACAACAACAGCCCTCACTGCTTTACAACTTGGTAACCGCTATGCCCTCGGCTGAAAATATCGTAGTGTCCAACCAGCTTTTCCAACGTTCCGATGCCGTACAGCAGGGTTACCTGGCCAACACACTGCTGACGCAGCAGTTGCTAACCTTAAACAAAAAACTCCTAGCCGGAATTTATCAACAGCAACCCCGCAGGTTATCCATAACAGTTCCTTACACACAAGACAGAGCATACACCCTTCAACTGGTACAGCAGGATATCAGCTTTGATGGCTTAACAGTATATACACTCACGGAAACGGGCATCCCAAAAAAAGCCGGAAAGGTAAACGCCGTTCATTACAGGGGATACGTTGAAGGATATCCTGCTTCCATGGCAGCGGTATCCGTATTTGAAAATGGCAGCCTGATGACTGTATTCAGCAACGAAGAAGGGAATTTTAATCTGGGACAACTCAGTAGCCAGGATGCGTATATCCTTTATAACAGCAACTATATGCGTAATACATTAGGATATGAATGCGGTGCTGCCATGCTGCCGGTTATCGGTGCCGGCAAAGAACAGCCGGCATCAGTGCCCATTCAGCCACAAGGCGGAACGCTGCCGTTGCTTTGTAAAAAAGTAAGGTATCTATGGGAAGCTGACTATAAATTGTACAACAATAATTTCAGCGGTAATCTCACCAATACTGCAAACTATATTGCCGGTATGTTTAACCAGGTGGCGGCTATGTATGCCAATGAAGGCATATTGATAGAACTGAACAGTACCTATATCTGGACGACACCCGACCCATATAACACAACAACAGCAGCCAATGCACTGGCAACTTTAAAAAGCCGCTACAATGCGCTGGGAAATAATTTCAACGGTGATATTTGTATGCTGATCGATGGAGCACCCACCAACAATGGCGGACTTGCTTATATTCTTGATTTTGACCAATGCAACCGGGCTTTCGCTTATGGCTATGCCAATGTGTACGCTGCCTATAACACGGTACCCACCTACTCATGGGATGTGGAAGTGATGACGCATGAAACTGGCCACCTGATGGGTTCTTTTCATACCCAATGGTGCGGTTGGAATACCGGCGCCGGCAATACCTGTGGTGCCATCGATAACTGTTTTGCAGTAGAGGCAGGCCCTGGATGCAACCCCTGCAATGCCACTGTCAACACCAGCCCCACAGCGCCTGCTGGTTTTATGGGTACCGTAATGAGTTACTGTTACCTGAGAGACGGAATCGGTGTTAACCTCTCTTATGGCTTTGGTGCAAAACCACAAGCCCGTATCAGGAGTTGTGTTGATGCTGCCACCTGTTTCATCCCCGATAGCAAATGGACGGGAACTGTGAGCAATGCCTGGGAAAATGCCGCTAACTGGAGTTGCGGAACTGTACCAACCGTTAATACAGACGTTACCATCAACAGCGGAGTTAGCAATTATCCCGTGGTAAACAGCACGGCTGTATGCAGAAAACTCAATCAAAAAAACAACAGTACCGTTACCGTTAGAACAGGTTTTTCATTGAACGTAGCTGGAAGTGGCAACTGACCGGTGCAGATAATAAAAAGTATAATGACCCTTATCATCAATGAAAAATCCCGGCAGAACCGGGATTTTCTTTATATAAAAAGCAACTAGTCTTTCTTTGGTTCTGCCGGCACAGGGATGGCAGCCGGCAATGTGTCAACCACCGGTGGTGCAGCCAATGTATCCGGTTTGAGCGCAGGTGGTGGCGGCGGTACAGGATGTGCAACTTTTACCAGCTCCACATCAAATAACAGGATCGAATTGGCTGGTATACCTCCCGGATTCGCAGGGCTGCCAGGCCTTGACTGGGGCCCATACGCCAGGCCCGATGGAAGATAGAACGTAGCTTTGCCGCCTTGCTTCATCAATGCAATTCCCTCATCCCAACCTTTTACAACAGAACCACGGCCAAGCACAAACGTAAATGGCTGTACATGCCTGAAAGCAGTATCCACATTGCTGTCAAACTTTTTACCATCCATAAAATAGCCAGTATAGTTCATCACCACGGTATCATTCGGCATTGCCTTTTCACCGGTGCCCTCTTCTATCACGGTGTAATATAAACCTGATGCCGTTTTTATTGTTACGATCGTCTTCTTTTTAAAGTAGGCCTGTAAAGCTTTATCATCTTTTGCAACCAGTTTAGCGGCTGCTGCTTTTTGTTTGGCTGCCTGTTCTTTCATCTGTTTTTCAAATGCAGCAGTTTGTTCTTTTATTACTTTGTCTTTTGATTTTACCGAAACCAATTTGATAAAGTATTGCACTTTATCGCCCTTTTTTATAAAGTCGGGCATTTTAGATTTGGCATTCTTAAACAATGCATCCGCATCTACCAGGCATACGGCACTATCACCCGGGGTCATCAGCATAATCACTTCTATCAGGTCGCCTTTAAAAGCGGGTTTTGCCACACCGTAAACACCAGGCTTGCCTTTAAATTGCGCCGCTGTACTATATAGAATTCTGTTGTTGCACTGCGACTGCATATTCAGGCTTATCTGCCCGCCTTCTTCGGGCTTGGGCGAGGTTGGCTTATCCACTATAAAAGCATACTGTAACCCAGACGGAAGCTTTTTATAATTAAATGCGGCTGCCGGTACTAATTGCGGTCCTTGTGGTTGAACCTGCGGTTGTGGCTGCGGCTGTTGTGCCATAGTGGCAATAGCCGACATGGAAAAGAAAATGACAAAAGAAAATTTCTGTAACATAGTATCCTGTACTTTTTACTGATGAAAATAACGGGTGTAAATATAAAGTATCATTTTACAAAAACCATTTCCTTAAAATTTTTAGCCTTGGCAACTGCTTTGTCAAATCCTTTGCACCCGGCTGCCGGTTGTATAGTTCCTGCAAGATCCATAGTTGCGCCGGGGGCATTTAAAAAAGTATTTTCAGTAGCTTTATTAACCCGATGGCAATACAACGTTTGATTTTTAAACCAATAAACCATAAAACTATGCAACTCAATTTCTGGCTGATCTTTGTAGCAGGACTTATTCCGCTGATTACGGGCTTTACCTGGTATCATCCAAAAGTATTTGGCCATGCCTGGATGAAATCTGCAGGCTTAACGGAAGAATCATTAAAAGGAGGTAAAATGGCATTGATATTTGGCCTCACTTATTTATTCGGTTGCATGCTGGCGTCAGCACTAATGACCATCGTGATTCATCAAATGGGTGTTGGTTCTGTATTGCAGGGAGATACCAGTACAGAAGCGCAAGCCTACATGAAACAGTTTTTGGAAACTTACGGAGACCGGTTCCGCACGTTTAAACATGGTGCACTTCATGGCACCATTTCGGGTTTGTTTATCGCCATGCCGGTATTAGGTATTTGTGCCTTGTTTGAAAGAAAGAATTTTAAATATATCGCTGTTCATACCGGTTATTGGATGCTCACGATGGCCCTGATGGGTGGAATTCTTTGCGCATATCTTTAGCAGTTATTCTTTGTAGCAAAAATGCCCATTCCTTGCAGAATGGGCATTTGCATGAAAGCCACTCATTTAAAATGTTCTGAAAAATTTAAGACCAACATAGGAATAATTAAACTCCCCCAGCTTATTGCCCGTGTAATGAAGCATGGCATGGTATGAGCCGAAATCGTAACCCACTTGCGGACTGTATAACAAACCGCTTGAAGCAGCAAACGAATTGTTCCAGCGGCCAAATCCTACACCACCGCCAATAAAGAAACCACTGAAAGAAATACGAGGTCCCGCCATCACCAGCAGGTGCAGCACATTGTTGGCATCTCCTGCAAATGCATCGGAGCTTTTAAATACGCCAAGACCCGCTTGTGCAAAAACACCTACATTTTCTGTGAACTTGTAAACACCTGTGCCTTCAAAACCAACTCCATAGGTAAAGTCTTCCTTGAGATCGCCTATTGGGATCGAGAGCGTTCCACCTACTCCAAACTTAAAGGTTCTGTCTTCATCATCCTGGGAAAATGCTGCAAGAGAGCACACGGCAAGCACTGCCAAAAGAATTGTCTTTTTCATGTTAATTGTTTAAATGTTAGTAAAAGAGGCCGTAAAAATACTGATTTGGATAATAAAAAAATCAACTTGAAAAATAACAGAAGCGGCGCTTGCAGTACCGCATATGGCTTTTAAATAAACAGCCAGGATGGGTATCCCGGCTGTTTATACATGACGTAAAAAAGATCAGTTATGCTCCGTATAATTTTTGAAATTGTCCAGTATGGCCTGCCAGCCGCTTCGTTGCATATCTTCAGCATGCTGCGTTTCAGCTTCAAAACTTTCTGAAATGCCGGTGGTTTCACCTGACGCTGTAAAAGTTATTTCCACTTTTCTGCCATCATCCATTGTGTAGGCAATGAATTCATTCTCTTTAACCACATCATACACGCCTCCAAACTCAAAACCAACACTGCCGTCCCTGGCTTCCATTCTCGAAGTGAATGTACCTCCCGCTTTAAGATCATTTTTAGCCCATGGGGTATGCCAGTCGTCTGACGCATTGTTCCACTGCGTAATATGGGCTGGTGTTGTCCAGTACTGCCATACCTTAGATACGGGTGCATTAATGGTATTTTGTACTGTGATCACTTTTTTTGTTTCTTCCATAACCTGATCATTTATAGTAAGGATGTTGTATGCTACGGTACAAATATCAGCCGCAAATTCCACATCATTGCAGTGCAAACACGACAATCAAAAAGGCTGATTGCGACTGCGCCTGCAACATCAGCGGTTAAAAAGCAGATCTGCCTTTCTAAAACAAGCTGTACCCGGTTTAACAGGAACTGCAGTATTTTATAATGCATTCATCTGTTTGAGGTATTTTTCCGAATTGAGTTTTACATTTTCCGGCGGGTTCAAACTAAGTGATTTTTTAAAGTTGATAACCGCATTCTTGTGATCGCCTTTTATAAAATAAGCCTCTCCAAGACTATCCCAGCTGTTAGCGCTTTTAGGAAAGCGTTTAGTGTTAAGCGTTAGCACTTCTATCGCTTTATCCTGCCTGCCTTCATTCAGCAACTGGTAACCGTAGATGTTCAGCTCCGCCTCCGTGGCAATACCCATTGCTTCAGTCATTATTTTATCAGCTTCTTCCTTATTGCCCAATTCATTTAATAATCCTGATTTTACCTGGAGGGTTGCAAAACTCCTGTTTTGGCTCGCGGCAGCATTGGCCCAGGCCAAACCCTGCTGAAGACCTGCCTTAGTCTGCAGTGTATATTGGGCGGCGCTTAAAAGACCGGGCCACGAGAAACCGACAGGTCCTTTTAATTCTTCCGCTGCATTTTTTAATACGATCGCATCCATGTCAAAAGATATTTTAACCGGCAGCTGTTTTTTCTCCCAATTAAGCACCAATACGGCTTCGCTTTTTGATACGGCTGTAAAATCAAACGTAAGCAATTCGGTATGTGGTGTGGTGGCGATCTGGATAGGTGCCCGCAATACATCCTGTTCCGCTTCATAAAAAAAACTTCCCCAGCTCCTGTGGTCTTTTGACAACACCAGTTCTCCTGTATTATTTTCATTCACCACAAAGAATAAACCGTATGTACCGGCCTTTACCGGCTTACCTTCTATCGTTGCATCATCACTAAGGCTGATAGTGGTGTTTTCATTGGCGCCTGCCCGCCAGGGTGCATCTTTATTGTTACCAAAACCCTGCTTTGTCCAGCCAAAAGGAACCAGGTTACCCCATACCACCCTGCCCTTTACAGCTGGTCTTGAATATTGTATGGTAACTTTTGCGATGCCGATTGTTTGAGACACTTCAGCAGCAGGGCTTGCCTGTGGCGTGGTGATAGTTTGGCCTGCTACAAAAAACGGAAGGGTGGCGATCAAACAGGTTGATGCCAGGCGGGCTGCATACATGGAAAGCATAACTTAGTGTTTTGGTGAGTGAATAAATATGCCTTAGTAAGTTACAGTGTTAAATACCGGCTTGCTGCTTTTTTTTACTGAACGGAAATTTTTGAATGACAAAACATTGAAAAAGGATGATAAAGGGGATTTCATTTTGATAAGGATAATTTTTGTGACTTCGTATAGTCATATTGCTTTCATCCTATAGGCGATCACCGATGTATAGTGGCGAAACGAAACTGACGGATGGTCAGCCTTCTTAATGCAGGATGATAAACGAAAGGTGCAGTGCACCTGCCAGATCGTTGCAAATGCAATACATTCGCATTACGCTAATTAAATTCAAATGAGCAACATACAAAAGCGGGAAGACTATATTTCATGGGATGAATATTTTATGGGAGTGGCATTGCTGAGCGCCAAACGCAGTAAGGACCCCAGCACCCAGGTGGGTGCCTGTATCGTAAATGAAAAAAATAAAATTGTTGGCGCTGGTTACAACGGGTTGCCCATCGGCTGCGATGATGATGATTTTCCCTGGCAAAAACAAGGTGATTTTTTACAGACAAAATATCCATTTGTTTGTCATGCAGAATTAAATGCCATTCTTAATAATATTGGGATGGATCTGCAGGGCTGTAAAATATATACTGCACTGTTTCCCTGTAATGAATGTGCCAAAGCCATTATACAGTCAGGGATCACAGAGGTGGTATATTTATCAGACAAGTACGAAGGCTCTGATATTTTTAAGGCCTCTAAAGTAATGCTTGATAAAGCAGGGGTACATTGCCGTAAAGTAAAAGTGAATATCAGCAGCCTGCTTTTGTCTTTTAAAGAAGAAGATGTATGAATGATGTCCTGTCAGCAAAACACGGACCTTGCATCTTCACTGCCGGATGAATGTAATTTTTAAAAGAATACAAGTTGAAATACAATGTCTTTCTTTTTACTTTCGTCCTGTCTGTGATAGCAGGTGTGGTGTTTTTTATTTTTTATATCCAGGCCATTGTGTCCCTTGCAGGCAAAGCTTACAAAGGGTACGACCCAGACCCATTTACTTTATTTGGTACTATTTTTACACCTGCAGTGATTATTTCTTTTATCTTGATGGTAGTAGCGGGCCTTTTATACAGGATCATGGCAATTGTGTGGATTGCCAGCAATAAGATCATCAATAGCAGTGAAAAAGCACTCTGGATCGTTGGCTTTTTGCTTTTGGGCTTTGTTACGGCAATCGTTTTTCTTGTGCTGGCAAAAAGCCGCCGGCTGGTGGAACAAGAGGGCGATACAGGGTATGCTGTGTAAATAATTTATTGAAGGAAGCGTACGGCATTGCTTTTTCACAAGAGGTCTTTGTTAAAAAAGAATGACAATAAATTATATCCGTGCCATCAATAGCATCGTGGTCATTATACTGGCGCTCTCTCATCATCTCGTTTACGGCTGGTACCTGGCTGCCATGCACCTTTCTCTTGAATTGCTGAACAGGCAAAGCCAATACCGGCAACAATCATACAAACTATACAATTGCCTTTTTGTGCTGTACGAAGGCGTATTGCTGGCGAGAGTACGCAGTTTTTATTTTAACAACAACACGGAGTGGCTCATCAATTGTGCCGAACATCTTTTATTTGGCATTATCATCTGTGTCATGATCTACATCTACACAGCTTTGTTTAGCCGCAGTTATTATCTATCAAGATTACAAAGAGCATTGATCGCTTTTACTGTATTCAACCTGGTGGGAGTGTTCAATGAAATATTTCAAAATGAACTTGCCCGAAGAGCACGGTTTATTTTTATACCCGACAGTATTAAGGATATCCGGGTGAACTTGATAGGTGCATTCGTTTTTGCCTTAGTGGTTTTGGGAAGGATTGGCTGGTTGAAGTATGCAAAGCATATTGGCACCCGTTCTGTCAATTCATTGTGATCTGCCAGCATGCTATAGCCATCAACCGCTCCTTTGTTTTGAGCAGCGCTGCCCCGTACCTGCCACCTGGATTCAACAAAGCACAGCAGCCAATTATCACAATTTTAAAAAGCCGGTTTAAACAAACTCCCCGCCAATCATCACCTTATCGATCAAATTGCTTCCAAAACTGTAAGGCAGGTAACTAAGCGATGGAATGGGTTGTGTAAAAATAAGGTTGGCCTTTTTGCCAACTGTAATACTCCCTGTTTCCTTTTCCAGTTCCATGGCATAGGCGCCATTGATTGTAGCCGCATTGATGGCCTCTTCGGGCAGCATCTTCATTTGTATACAGCTCAATGCCACTACCAAATTCATATTGCCACTGGGTGATGAACCAGGGTTATAATCGCTTGCCAATGCAATAGCGCAATTGTTATCTATCAATTGCCTGGCGGGTTGGTATTGCATCCGCAAAAAAAATGCCGCAGAAGGCAGCAAAGTGCCAATGGTACGGGATGCTGCCAGGTCTGTAATATCTTTATCCGTCATGGTTTCTAAATGATCCACCGATACAGCATTTAACTGGATGGCCCGTTGCAACCCTCCAATGCTGTTCAGCTGATTGATATGCAATTTGGGTTTTAATCCGTACCGCATACTGGCCCTGCAGATGCATTCCATTTCATCCACAGAGAAAAAACCATCTTCGCAAAACACATCCACATAGTCTGCCAGTTTTTCGCTCCCGATCACCGGGAGCATTTCGGTAATGATGCTCCGGATATAACCTGCATGATCTTCTTTAAACAGTAAGGGATAAGTATGTGCACCGAGAAAGGTTGACCTGATGAGCAGGCTGGATCTTTCCTTCAATCGTTTTATCACCCGCAGCATTTTCAGTTCTCCCTCTACCGTTAACCCATAGCCGCTTTTTATTTCAATAGCCCCGGTGCCGAGTTGAGCCACTGCCTGCAGTCTTTTCCAGGCTGCATTAAACAGGTCATCTTCCGAAGCATCATTGAGCTTTTGTGCAGAGTTTAAAATGCCTCCTCCTTTAGCTGCGATAGCTGCATAACTCAATCCCTTTATCTTATCTACAAATTCATCTTCCCTGCTGCCGGCAAATACCAGGTGTGTATGGCTGTCGCACCAGGCAGGCAATACCAACTGGCCATCAGCCTTGATGATGTGTTTAGGCAGTTGCGGCACTTTCAATTCCAGTTCATACATAGCACCATAGTCTGCAATGATGCCGTCTTCAATTAATACAAAGGCATTTTCAATTACTGGCAGTGCAGCCAGGGCTTTTCCCCTAAGCAATTGGGTTTGTTCCCTTGCGCCAACGAGTTGTTGTATATTGATGATAAGCGTGGTCATACAATGTATTTAAAATGGAAACTGAATGCGGATTCAATTTATAATGATTCCCAAATATCTTTTCCAAAAGTTTCTAGACTCGGATCCCTTGCGCCCATCAAAAGCAGCACACAATTACCGGTTAAATGCGGCCTGGCAGTTTCTAAAAACTGCTTCCGGTCCTCTACAAAAAAAGCGTTTTTACCCAGGGCCTTTATATCCTCAATGAGATCATTGGCTGAAATGTCTTTTACTGCAGTGCCTCCTGCATAAAATATTTCACTCATCCATATTTCATCTTCCGGTCTTAATACAGCGGCGATCTCTTTTACAAAATCATGCCGCAAAAAACGGGTGGGTCCATATCCATGCGGCTGAAACCAGGCAACTACTTTTGGTGCAATGTACTGGCAGGCTGCAATGGATGCGGCACATTTGGCCGGGTTGTGTGCATAGTCATCAATGACCCAAATGCCCTTTTTATTTCCCAATATTTGGTGACGCCGGTAGATGCCCTCATAGCTTTTCAAAGCCGCTGCACAGGTTTCAATATCAACACCCAACTGGCAGGCAACCGCAGTAGCAGCCAGGGCATTTTCCATATTGTGCTTGCCAATGGCCTGGATATGGAACGGTGTTGGTAGCTTTTGATCAGGATGCCGGACATTGAATGAGACCGAAAGCCCCTGCTGATGAAAATCCTTTGACATATATCCAGCTGCAGCATTTTCATCGATGGAAAAATCAACTTCCCTATTTACAGACAACTGCTTTGACAGGTGATTGGCCTGGTTCACAATAAACAAGTGCTTTGTGTTGGCCCTGAACTGCGAAAAAACAGTCATCAGTTCTTCTATCTCCTGGTGGTCTTTGTCGATATTCAGCAACAACCCTGCTTCTGGATGATATTGCACAATGGATCCGTCACTCTCATCAGCCTCAATCACCAGCCACGCTCCTGTTCCTACTTTTGCATTACCTATTTTACCCTCTTTAATAATACTTACCAAACCTGCTCCGCTAATTATGCTGGGCTGCAAACCGGCATACTCCAAAATGGCAAACAACATGCCGCTGGTGGTGCTTTTTCCGGAAGTGCCACCCACTGCAATTGTTTTTTTACTGGCAGCGATGAGTGCCAGCACTTCACTTCTCCTGAGGATAGGGATGTTGAGTGCTCTTGCTTTTTGTACTTCCGGTACGGTATCCTCCACTGCGGTTGACACCACTACCAGGTCTGTATCATTTGTGATGCCCTCCCCGTTCTGCAAAAAACAGCGGATGCCTGCTGCTTCCAGTTTTTCCCTGGTATCATTGAACTGGCCGGGGATAAAATAACGGTCGCTGCCGCTGACTTCTTTTTCAATGCCGGCCAGGTATTGTGCAATGGCGCTCATACCGGTACCGGCTACCCCAATAAAAAATATATGATGGTAATCGTTGATGGTTTTGTTCATCTTTTAATTTTAATATCTAATAAATATTTTGCTGAATAAAGATATTGCAACAGACGCACAAACTCAGCCAGGCAAGAGCTGTCAGCACCCGGTGAGACCGGGTGTCAGGCAAGCCTTCTTTTTACCATCAGTGTTCTGTAGGCAATAATAAATGCAACAAAATACAGGAACGACCCCAGCAAAAAGGAAACACCCGGTAAAAAGTAATGGGTGCCTTCCTGTGAAAAATATGCAAACAGGTTATTCATGAGCAGGGGGCCAATGATAGCAGATCCGCTTTGCAAACTCGCCAGCGCACCCTGCAGTTCTCCCTGTGCATTGGGTGGCACCTGCCCCGCCATTACCGCCTGCATGGCCGGCTGGGCAATACCACCAAAACAATAAGGCAGTAAAAACACAAACATCATCCAGCCCTGTGTGGCAATACCAAACAGGAACATACCAATGGTGTACAATAACAACCCCGTATAGATGCTTTTTTCATTGCCCAGCCTCTTACCTAAATAACGGGGCAGCACACCCTGAACAATGGCCACCAGTACGCCTACCACAGCCAGCGAAATACTCACCATTACTTCGTCCCATTCAAAACGGAACATAACAAAATAACTCCAGTTACTTTGTACCGCATGTGATGCGACATAGACCAATGTTACAGCAACAATTAACCAGCCAAGCGCCGGGTATTTTCTTAAATTTTTCAAGGAGCCTAATGGGTTGGCCCGCTTCCAGCTGAAAGCACGGCGGTTTTCTTTTGACAATGATTCCGGCAAAATGAAGTAACCGTACAGCCAGTTGAGCAAAGCCAGGCCGGCTGCTGCAAAGAATGGCACCCGTGGCCCTAATGTTGCTAACGGGCCGCCAATCAATGGCCCGATGATAAAGCCCAAACCAAATGCAGCACCTACCATTCCGAAATTCTTAGCCCTGTTTTCCGCTGTACTGATATCGGCGATATAGGCAAACCCGGTTGTAACACTGGCACCGGTTACGCCTGCGATCAAACGGCCTACCAGCAGCCATTCGTAGGTGGGTGCAAAAGCCATAAAAATATAATCGATGCCAAATCCAAAAAGTGAGAATAATAATACCGGCCTTCTTCCATATTTATCGCTTAGTGCACCTATCAGCGGGGCACATAAAAACTGCATAAAGGCAAAGGCAAAAATGAGAAAACTGCCATACCTGGCCGACGCATTGATGGGTACCTGCTTTAATTCGGAGATCAGCGGAGGCATCAAGGGAATGATGATCCCAAAACCGATGATATCAATAAGAAGAGTGATAAAAATAAAACCTACCGCAGCGTTTTTATTTGGGGACATCAGCAAATTAGTTTGAGCTGCAAGATACCCAAACCGGCTCTAGGCCGAAAATAAATCATTGCACTTTGAGCTTTACAATATGAAAGCCGTGATAATTATAAACAAGGTGTGCAGCAATGGCGGCATCCTTCTCCAGCCCGATCACATAACTGATGATGCCTTCTGCGTTCTGCAGCCGCTTAACATCCGTGATCTTTTTATGCCGGGGTTCAAGGTATAGTTTTGTATCGCAGTGTACCGGTGAATTGCCAAAACTTATTCTATACAATTGTTCGCCCTTTACAGGAATAGGATTATTGAGCGGTGTTTGTGTAAATGGTCCCTTGGTAAGATTCAGTTCACCTTTTGGTTTATGTGGATTCACAAAGGTAAACACCACATACTCAGCATCGCCGGATATGGCTGTACGTACCGTGAGTAAAGCGCCGGGTTGGTTACAGGTTTGTGCTGCTGCAATACTGCAGACGGATATCATCAACAATAAAACAATTGCTTTTTTCATAACGGCTTTGTTTAATTAACAGCCGGCAAACCCTGTTGCTCAGCCTTTAAGCTTCGTCACCAGGTCAATGTATTCCTGCATGGCGGCTTCCTTTGTTTTACCTTTCTGTTCTTCCCATGCATTGTATTTTGCTTTGGCAACAAAATCAAAAGGGTTAGAAGGTGCATCATTTGACACATCGCCTTCTGTGGCCTGTTTGTATAATGAATAAAGAGATAATAAAGTACTGTTATCTGGTTTTTGAGACAATGCTTTGCTGTCGGTTACATCCTGTTCAAACTGTGTTTTTAATTCCATGACGGTAGATTTGTTTGACAAATTTATACACTAAATGAGTTTATTCAGTTCTTTTTTATGATCATATTGCAGGTCTTCATGCATGGTGTCAATTACTTTAGATGCTTTTTTTATCTGCGCAAGAAATAAATTGTTCAGGGCGGTACTCTTTTCAAAAGCAATACCCGAGTTTTTTAAAACCGAACAAAAGTAAAGCAGCAGTTCCGCCTCCGCCTGTTTGGTGCCAATATACCGGATGTGTTTATTGGTGAAGCGCAGGATTTTACGAATGGTTTTCTTGGCAAAATACAGGTTGCTGCTGTTGACAGTTGCAAACTCCTGAACGATCTCATTTTTAACTTCGTTAATGTAGGCCTGTTCATCGCCTGATTCAAGTAAAAGGTAGTGCAGCAGTTCTTTATTTTCTTTTTTGTATTTGACAAGGCGCAGGCACAATTCCACCAGTCTGCCGGCCGGCAGTTGTCTTAGTTCTTCCTTCAATTCGTTTACAGATGCAGCTTTCATCATACTATTCCATTATTTCGCCAGATACATGTAACTGCTTTGTACCGCCGCCAATGCCGGCATCAATCAACTCAATGGTGGCTTTTTCAAAAGGTTGCAGCACGATATGGAGTGATGATCCAACATAATTTAATACAGAGCCCGCCTGAGATGGCGCCAGTTTAAAAGTAAACCCATTGTGAATACGGAACATCAGTCCCTTTACATTATCACCATAAGCCAATACAGTGCCGATCACAAGCGGCGATGCACCGGCCGTTACCAACACCTTTCCATAATCATTGGCATCCTTTTTTGCAGGCTATGATAAACTGAAATAGCCTTTTTTTTCAGGCTGGGCACTCAATGCAAAACAAATCAATAACCCGGTAAACGTTGTAATCAGAATTTTCATACCATTTTATTTCGCTAAAAGTATCAATTATTTTCTTCTTAAAATGGTATCAAACAAAAGGGATGGATTATTATTGCAGCAAATTACACTTCCATGAAAAAAACAATTTTCTTTCTCCTGTATGCTGTTATTACCTCAGCTGTTTTTGGCCAGCAACAACCACCCAAACCCCCGTCTCCTGATGTTGCTTTTTCAGATGCCCTGAATAAAGTTGTGCAGGATTACACCAGTAATTTCATACATATACAAGGCGAAAAAATGCCCGCCGACATGGATGCAGATGCTTATAAATCCAGGATATGTATTCCTGCAGCATTGGGTTGCAAAGTGATGCGGTACCGGAGTGCCGAAGATAAAACGGCGAACTGGCAGGCTGGTTTTTATGAGGGGGAGAGCTTTGAAGAAGCGGTAAAAATGTATAAAAAGATCTATTCACTGGTAAAGAAGGCTGCAGTAAAAGGTGTTGCCACCAGTGCTGCCGGGTTTGATGGCAAACTGGAAACGGTAGATGAAAGTATTGGATTTGCAGTAAGCACACTCCGGTTAAAAACCACTAACAAAACCTATAAAGACCTGGTGGCAGAAGTAGAAATAACGAGCAACTTTACGGGCTGGGAAGTACGCCTGAATGTATATACCAAAAAAAAGATAGAAGAAGAAAAAGTTACAACGGAAAAAGAATAAAATAGCCTGTCACCATAATGGCAGGGAAACATGCAGGAAAGTAAATTGTAGAAAAAAGCAGCCCAATCGCTGGATGAAAGCACATAAAAAAAACCTCCTGACGGGAGGTTTTTCATAGACCTTACATGGTTTTTGCCATGATTGTTCTTCGGAGGTATTGGATAGATCTCAGGGGTAAGTAATATTTTCGATAACGAAAGAATTTATTTCCTGAAATATTTTTACCTGCGTAAGATAGGGATTTATTTTATTCAACCAAATTTTTCAATGATGCTGGTCTATCTCACCAGTGAAATATTACCCGATACAACTTTAGATTTACCATCAACACCGGTAATTTCAATTGCATAAATGTACACGTCTATTGCCTGCTTCATTCCTCTTGCGGTGCCATCCCACCCTGCAGAAACATCATTGGTATAAAAATTCGATCTGTCAAAAACAGTAACACCCTGGCGGTTCATGATCTTAAGCCGGTTGACTTTTATACTCCTGCCGGATCTGGGATAAAAAACATCGTTGGCCCCGTCTGCATTAGGAGAAAAAGTATTGGGAATGAATAAACCACCTGCAGGATCATCATTACTTACGGTGATCGTTATCTTATCTGCTGCTGTACAGCCATGACTGTTCCTTGCTGTAGCCGTATATTCTGTAGTTACCAATGGTTTCACCGTAACAGCATAATCCGCATTTCTAAATACATCTCCTGTTGGTGACCATACCACTTCATGTACATCGGCAGAAACAATGGGTATCAATTCTGTTGAAGCTCCCGTTGCCAGCTGCCTGTCGGCACCTGCATTAATTGCCGGTACCGCATTTACCTTTACGGTGATGGTGCCTGTATCGCTATAACATCCGTTGGCATCTTTACCAATTACTTTATATTGAGTAGTGACTGCAGGCTGTGCTAGTGGTGATGCGGTATTGGTGCTGCTTAGTCCGGCGGAAGGTGTCCATTCATATACCTCTGCACCGCCAGCCTGTAACCGCACACCCGAGCCCTGGCAGGTGCTGGCCGCAGGGGTATAGGCAAGTGTGAAGGGCTGTACAACCTTTACTAACACAGTATCGTAGGCTATACAACCGTACTCATTGGTTCCTTTAACGGTATAGCTGGTGGTGGATGCCGGTGATACTAACGGTGCCGGACAACTGGTACAACTCATTTCGCCATCAACAGCTGACCAGAGAAAGGTTGCAGTGCCTGTTGCCGACAGTGTTGTACGCTCGCCCTTGCAAATAGTAGTGTTGCCACTTACAGACATACCCGGTGACACATGAACCAGGATATTTTTTGTAACTGTTTTGCTGCAGCCATTACTCCCGGTTGCGGTAAGTTGTACAGCGTAATTACCGGCTGTAGAAAACAGCTGCGCTGCAGGATCCTGACTGGCTGCCGTATTACCGTTTACAAATTCCCAGTGCCATGCAGTTACAGGCGTTTGCAGGTTATTTGAAATACCATTGAATGAAACCGTTAATGGCAAACAGCCTGCATCAACAGAAGAATGGACAGACACGTCCGGAGAAAGTGCTATCCTAACAGGGATGGTTGTTGTAAAACTGTCTGTACAGCCACCTGCCGTGGTAACTGTGAGCGTAGGGTAATATATTCCCTCTCTTGAATAATGATGTGTTGGATTTTGGGTATTGTCCGAATAGGTGCCATCGCCAAAATTCCAGCGGAAACCGGCGATGCTGTCTGCCGATACCGTCGTGTTAATAAAAGAGACCTCCCCATTACTGCATACACTGGTATCCGCAAACCTGAAACGGGCTTCAAGCGGAGTCAGGCGAATGGTATCCCTTCCCTGAACAGGTACCCGGCAGCCCTCGTTGTCAACCAGCATCAGTTTAGGTACAAAATCTCCCTCATTATTATATTGATGTGTCAACGAAGAATCTGAATTGGTAATGGTGGTGCCATCATTAAAGTCCCATGTAAATGACGCCGCATCCGTGGTAAGGGCAGCAAAAGTAACTGTAGCCGGAGCCTGGCAAAAATTAAGCGGACCATACGACAAAGCACCCTTGGGGCCTTTTACTTCTATTATCCGTTGAGTGGTGTTGGTACAGCCGCCCCTACCCGTAACCGTTAAAGATGCAGCATACACACCAGGATAGGAATAAAAATGAGAAGGATTGTTGGCAAAAATGGCTGTGCCGTATCCAAAATTCCATTGTTCGGTGATTGCTTTGGATGATTCATTGGTAAAATCCACTATCAGTGGTGGGCAGTTCCTGAAGGAATCGCTGATGCTGAACCTGGCTACCGGGTTTTCTATTGTAATAGGATAAGCAAGGCTAAAAGAATCTTCGCATCCCTGCTGTAATTTCAGTTTTAATTTTACATTATAAAGACCCTCGGCGCTATAAGCATGCCTTGGTTGCTGCACAGCAGCGGTTTCGCCATCTCCAAAATCCCATTGATAAATTACATCGTGCTCATAAAAAGGACATACAAAACGGATAGCGTTATCGGTGCATTTAACTGAATCCAGCGTCCAGAAGAGGGGAAATGCTTTGCGAACCGTAACAGGTACTGCCGAAGTATAGGTATCAGAACAACCGTTATTGTCGGTTACTTTAAGACTGACAGTATAAGATCCCCTGGCTGCGTAAGAATGGGTAAATGGAGCTGTTGTAAGCGTATCCGTTTGTCCGTCACCGTAATTCCATTGCCAGCTTTGTATACGGCTTCCGGTACTTACAAGGGAGCTGTCAGCATATATCACCTGACTGCCTGCACACACCACGGGAACGGGTATAGCAAAATTTGCTGTAACTTCTTTTACTGCTATATAACCTGTTTTCACGATCGAGTCACGGCAGTTCACCCTATTGATGGTGACCAAAGAAACGGAATAATCACCCGGTATGGCATACTCGTGTGTAACAGTATTTTCCAATGTACTTTCAAAACTCCCGTCACCAAAATACCAAATAAAGCGGTTTACTTCTCCATTAGCAATAGTGGATGTAAAAGTGGCGGTACTACCCTTGCATATTACCGAGTCGGCTGCAAAAAAACCAGGCAGCACTTTTGTGGTCATTAGCCCTTTTGATCTATACCCATCACAACCGGTTGTATTATTAAAAGTGGTGAGCGACACAGTATACGAGCCGGTATCGGCATAGGTATGTACCGGGTGTCTTACGGTGGAGGTATTGCCATCGCCGAAATTCCATAACCATCTGTCTGCCCCAAGGGAAAGATTGGTAAAAGAAAACTGGAAAGGATTTTCACAATTGAAATCAAATTTCAATTTCGCAACAGACGGCTTTACATACACAAAACGGGGTCTCAATAGTGTATCTGAGCAGCCGCCGTTAAAGGCAATTAATTCGGTAGCCATAAAACCCGTATCGCTGAAACGATATTGGGGGTGCTGGTCAAATACCTGTCCGTTATCTCCAAAGTTCCATTGCCATTGCGTTACCCTTCCCTGCGTATTATCTGTAAACTGTATCCCTGATTGTGCACAAGCTACCTGCACATCAGACGAAAAGCCGGCGATGGGTTTATTGCCGGTATGGATCGCATTTTCAATTGTTGCTGTATCGCGGCATCCGGATGCTCCTGTGGTAATGAGCTTTACCGTAAAATACCTGTCGCCGGAAAAAACATGCGAAGGGGCCGCCAGCGAGGAAACTGCACCATCACCAAAATTCCATTGGTATGCTGTAATACTATCTGAACCAGTGGACTGCACACTAAATTGTTTACTCATACCCGTGCAACCACTGTCTGGCAGGTTATCAAACGCTACAAAAGGCTTCTGTATCCTGATAAAATCCGTTCTGATAATTGAATCTGTACAGCCATTATTATTGCGGATGATCAACTTTACGGTATACCTGCCGGTATCTGTATATACATGAACGGGGTTAGAAACAGATGAAAAAGTACTGTCACCAAAATCCCAGGTATAATTATTATACAACAATTCCTGGTTTACAAAACGGACGGTTGCGGGCGGGCTGCAGCTGGTGGTGGTATGGGCATCGAACAGGGCACTCACAGGCTTTAACACAGTAATACTCCTGGTCAAAGTATCACTGCAACCAAACTCGTTATATACCGCCAGTTTTACCTGGTAAGTACCCCCTGCCGGGTAAGAATAAACGGGATTATTAATAACAGATGAATCCCCGTTACCAAAATACCATTTGTAAGAAAGCCTTCCGTTGCCCAGCGAAGTATTTTGAAAATTGATGGAGGTAGGTGCACACCTGTTGGGTATGTTGTAGGTAAAATCAGCCTTTGCCGAATTGACACTGATGTAGCCCTGTTTTACCAGTGTAAGCGAACAACCTTCACCGTTAATTACTTTCAGGCTTACATTGTAATTACCCGTTTGAGAATAGGTATGTACGGGGTTATGTTCAGAGGAAAAAATGCCATCACCAAAATCCCACTGCCAGGCATTGGCCGCATTACTGCGGTCGGTAAATTGTGCGGTGATACTGTAACAGCCACTTGTTTGGGATGCAGTAAAATCAACCACAGGCGCCGCAAATACCTGGACATAGTTCGTTTTTGCGAGTGAATCCTGTCCTGCTGCATTTTTAACGATCAGCTTTACGTGATAGGTTCCGGGAATAAAATAGGTAACAGAAGGATTTTGAAGAAATGAGATCGTACCGTTTCCCAGATCCCATTTCCAGTAAGTGGGATTACCTGTTGATTCATCTGTAAAGCTGGCCAGAATGGGAGCACATCCGCTGAGATTAGTGCCTGTGAACCTGGCATCCGGCTGGGCATAAGAAACCAAGCCGCCAAGCAGCATAATGCTTATAAGCAATGAAATTGCGATATGAGATTTAAAACAGGATGTGGCTTTCATTACCTTACCGTTGATGGGAAAATCCTTTTTGGAATTTCGCCTACACAATAATTGGAAATGCTACCTGGGAAAAGCAGAATGCAGACAGAGCCGGAAGATGGGATGCCATCAACTAGTTTCGGTTTACAACAACGCTTTCGTACCAGAAGCGTACTCTTACTAACGAAAAAGCGGTTCAGTTATTATAAAAAAGAAAAATAAGACTGCAGGTACTTGTCCAGCCATAAAAAAAGGTTCCGGAAATATTCCGGAACCTCTTAACATAAATAAATTAACTCAAATTATCTCACGAGCATCACAGTTCCTTTTTCAATGATATCCCTTCCCCTGCTGTCTTTTCCTTTGTACACCCACACATAAGCACCAGCAGGCTGTTCCTTACCTTTGAAAAAGCCATTCCAGCCCTCACGGAAACGGCTTGTTTGGAATACAATTTCTCCATACCGGTTAAATACCCTGAAGTACTCAATGTTTGATCCAACATTTACCGGTTTAAATATATCATTGATACCATCGTTATTCGGAGAAAATGCAGTAGGCATATAACAGGTGGGGCCTACAAATACATTTACCTTAATTGAATCCGTTGCTTTACAACCAGCCACATTGGTAGCTGTAACACTCAGCCAATAATAGTTGGTGTCAACAGGTGAATACTCTCCGATACCAGGTACCGGAACAAATATGGCTGTTGGGTTGCCAATAGTCCGGTCTGTCAAACTAACGCCTGTAGGATAATCCCATACATAGCTGCCACCAATTCCTGCACCTGCAGCTGTGAGCTGGTGGGCCTTATTCAAAACGGCATTGGTATCATTTCCGGCAAAAGCGTACACAGGCGGCAGCATTTTTACCAATACTGAATCAGATACTGCAAAATTACAATTGTACTCATCCCTTACAGTTACTACAAAATAAGTGTTCTCTTCCTGCGGTCTTACGATAACAGCTGTTGAGTCTGCTTTTGTATCCAGCAAGTCAGCAGGCGACCAGGTAAAATTAACGGTGCCGGAAAGATTGCTTGCGGTAGCTCTCAGTTCTGTTGTAGTATCGTAACAAATGACCACATCGTTACCTGCATTGGCAACCGGTTTACGCAGCACATTGATCGTAATATTATCCGTAAGCGTACAAATGCCCCATTTAGCAGTCAGGGTATAAGTGGTGGTTTGGGTGGGTGAAGCAACAGGATTTTTAATATTATTTAAATCAAGTGATGCCGCGGGCGTATAAATAAACTCACTTGTTTCAGCATTGGTATTGGGGCTTAAAGTAAGCGTTGCGCCTGCACAAAGTGTATCAGCATCACCCAGTTCGAGGAACATCGTAAACACTGAATCTACTGTGGCATTGGCTGTTGCAATACAACCCATATTATCCCTTACTGTTACAATATAATTTCCTTTAAGTACATCGAATGTTGGTGCATCAGTGTAACCGGTATTGGTAGCCGAATTAACAGCATATTGATAAGGCAAAGTACCGCCAGCAGCAGCAGCCTCTATTTTGCCATCCGGATTTCCACTACAGGTAGCTTCCTGTGTACTTACGATGGATGCGGTGAGCACAACAGGTTCCGATATGGTGATCACTGAATCGATAGAACAATTATTGGCATCCCTGATAGTAAACCTGTGACTGCCAGCTCCAATTGACCCAAATGTTTTTGACGTGCCAAAAGCCCCTCCATCAACTGAATATTGATAAGGCGCAACACCCAGGGATACATTCACAGTAACAGTGCCATCCTGCAGGCCGTTACAAGACGGTCTAACGACATTGAGTGAATCGATCTGCACTTTAGGATTGTTGCCCACAATGGGGGTAATAGTATTTGTACAACCAGCACTGTCAGTAATGGTAATGGTATAATTGCCAGAAGACAGGGAAGTAAATTGGTTGGCAGCCTGCGGTGTACCGGCAACCGGTGATGTGATAACATAGGTTAGTGGAGGAATGCCAGCGCTAACGTTTACCGTAATGCTTCCATTGGGAATAGAAGCACAGGAAGCATTCTGAATGGTGGAAGCATTGGTTAATACGCCTGGCTGGTTGCCAACATTCTGCGCTGGTGAATCAAAAATACATCCAACAGCGTCCCGTACCCTGATATTATATGCATTGGCTGCAAGATTACGGAAAACATTATCCGCTTTAAAAGTTCCCCCTGCATCAATGGAAAACACAAACGGAACCGTACCGGTAACAGGCTCCACAATAATTGCACCCGTTGCCGCGGTAGCACAAGCCGACTTCACAATTGTAAAATCTGCAGTAACTCCAATATCATTGCCTACGGTTACCGGAGGTGCATCATACGCACAACCTAACCCATCCCTTACCCGGATATTATACGTAGTGCCAGCAAGGTTACGAACCGTATCCAGAGGGAAATAGTTGGTTCCGCCATTGGTGGAATAACTAAAGGGCGCAACACCGATAGTTGGTGTGATGATGATCTTTCCGGTACTTACTCCGGAACAAGCTGAATTAACAGTTGCAAAGGTTGCTCCTACACCCGGGTTATTGCTGTTAACGGTAACGGGTGATGCAGATTGGCAACCTGATGCATCCCGTATTAAAACGGTATATGCACCGCCGGCAAGATTACGGATCGTATCTAGTGGAAAGTAATTGGTACCGCCATCTATCGAATAATTGAATGGTGCTGTACCAGCTGAAACTGCCGGAATGATTCTGCCGGTACTGGCAACAGCACAGGCTGAATTCACCGTGGTAAAACCAGCCACTACACCAGCATTGTTACCAACCGTAACAGGAGGCGCATCATAGGCACAACCTAATCCATCCCTTACCCGGATAGTGTAGGTATTACCGGCCAAATTACGGATGGTATCAAGTGGCAAATAACTTACCCCGCCATCAGTTGAATAACTGAAAGGTGCAATTCCCACTGTAGGTGTGATCACTATCTGACCGGTACTGACACCAGTACAGGCAGAATTAACTGATACAAAGGTGGCGCCAACACCGGGCGTATTGCTATTGACGGTAACAGGAGAAGTAAACTGGCACCCTACAGCATCCCTTATCATCACGGTGTAAGATCCTCCGGCAAGATTGCGAATGGTATCAAGCGGTAAATAACTGGTACCAGCATCAATCGAGTATTCAAATGGAGCTGTTCCAGATAAAACTGTTGGTATGATCCTTCCCGTACTGGCAACCGCACAGGCTGAATTAGCAGTAATAAAAGTAGCGGAAACCCCTGCATTATTGCCAACAGTAACCGGTGGCGCATCGTATGCACAACCCAATCCATCTCTTACACGGATCGTATAGGTATTGCCTGCCAGATTGCGGATGGTATCAAGCGGTAAATAACTTACACCACCATCAGTTGAATAACTGAATGGTGCAATTCCTACTGTAGGTGTGATCACTATTTGACCGGTACTGACACCGGAACAAGCGGAATTAACCGACACAAAGGTGGCACCCACACCAGGCGTATTGCTGTTGACTGTAACAGGTGCTGTAAACTGGCAACCTACTGCATCTCTTATCAACACAGTATAGGAACCTTCGGCAAGATTGCGAATCGTATCGAGCGGTAAATAACTGGTGCCAGCATCAATCGAGTACTCAAATGGAGCTGTTCCAGATAAAACTGTTGGTATGATCCTGCCCGTACTGGCAACAGCACAAGCTGAATTGACAGTAACAAAAGTGGCTGATACCCCTGCATTATTGCCTACAGTAACCGGTGGCGCATCATAGGCACAACCCAATCCGTCCCTAACCCGGATAGTATAGGTATTGCCTGCCAAATTGCGGATGGTATCAAGCGGTAAATAGCTTACGCCACCATCAGTTGAATAACTAAATGGTGCCATACCGATGGTTGGTGTAATGATGATCTGCCCGGTATTTACTCCGGTACAGGCAGAATTAACTGATACAAAGGTGGCACCTACTCCAGGGTTATTACTGTTTACGGTAACCGGTGAACTAAATTCACAACCTACCGCATCCCTTATTAATACTGTGTATGCTCCTTCGGAAAGATTACGAATGGTATCTAATGGATAAAAATTTGTTCCGGCGTCGATAGTATAAGTATAGGGTGCAGTGCCCGTTGATACAGTGGCAGCAATACTACCTGTGCTGGCTGCAGTACAGGCAGAACTTATAGTTGTAAATGTGGCTGCTACACCAGCATTGTTACCTACTGTAACAGGCGGTGCATCATAAGCACAACCCAGTGCATCTCTAACACGGATATTATACGTATTACCCGACAGGTTACGAATGGTATCCAAAGGCAGGTAATTTACGCCTGCATCTGTTGAATAACTAAATGGTGCAATACCTGTTGTGGGCGTAATGATAATCTGACCGGTACTTACACCTGCACAGGCAGAATTAACTGTAATAAAAGTGGCAGCTACTCCTGGGTTGTTACTACTTACAGTAACGGGCGAACCAAACTCACAACCGGCAGCATCTCGTATCAATACATTATAAACACCCTCGGAAAGGTTATTGATCGTATCAAGCGGACTAAAAGAAACGCTTCCGTCAATAGAGTAAGTAAAGGGAGCAATTCCAGAAGTTATTGTTGTAACGATCCTTCCGGTACTTGCTGCTGTACAGGCAGAATTGACAGTTGTAAAAGTGGCACTTACTCCAGTACCCAGTGTGATCTCGGGATTTATCGTAGTAGAACAACCGATGGCATCTGTGATTATGATACTGTGGAAACCACTATCTAGATTCCGGATGGTATCTGTTAACGCAACAAAAGTGCTATTGTCAAGATTGTACGTAAATGGCCCTGCACCGGTAAGTGGTGTTACTACGATCTGTCCGGTAGTGGCAACTGCACAAGCTGTAGGTATCGTAACAAACGAAGCCTGTATATCCGGCCCGGCATTTACAGTTAAAGGCTGGCTTTGGAAAAGGCAACCCACTCCGTCCCGTATCTGGATCACATAGTTACCTGCAGCCAGGTTGGTCGCCGTATCAATTCTCGACGTACCACCGAAAGACTGGAACGTACCGTTGTTCAAAGAATATTCAAAAGGAGCAACACCCGAAAAGTTAGTATTGAAAATGATGGAACCCGTGCTGGCGGTAGCGCAAGCAGTTGGATTTACATCAAAAGTGGCATTTACACCAGTACCGCTTATTACAGGTATGTCAGTAAGATTAAAAATGCAACCAATATTATCCCTTACAGTAACGTCATATAAACCGGCTCCCAAATTGCGTATGGTATCCAGCGCAACAAAGGTGGGCGCACTGCCTGTATCAACCTGGTAAAAATAAGGAGCAGTACCGCCACTGGGTACCAAAACAATGTGTCCGTTATCAATACCAAAACAAGAAGCATTTCTTACAATAAAATTGGAAGTGACTCCAGGATCGTATCCAACAGGCTGAGTAAATACGGAGACACAACCAACATCGTCTTTCACATTAACCGTGTAAGTACTGTCGCCGGCAAGTCCGGTAAAAGTAGGAGAACCCTGGTAGGCAGCAAAAGACCCACCCGGAATTGAATACGTAAAAGGCGCCTGACCAGCTGCCGGCAAGGTAACTGTAAGAGAGCCATTCACGGCACCCAGGCAGGTAGCATTGATAGAAGTGCCGGAGCTGCTAAATACAGCATCGCTTAGAATCGTGTGAGTAAAACTATAAATACAAGCCGCACCATCTCGTACCAATACCGTATGATCGCCTGAAGAAAGACCGGTAAAAACATTGCCAGCTACGAATACAGGCGCTGTAATATTATCTACAGCGTAGGTATAAGTGCCGCTACCTGCAACCCCTGTTACTGTAATAGTGCCGTTCAGTGCTTCCGGACAGGATGTATTAGTAGAGGTAGCTGTACCAGATAATGTGGTAGGAGCCGAAATGGTAACGGTGGTATCCCTGGTACAGGTGCCGGAAATTTCATGAACCGTTACAGTATAAGTACCGGCAGGAACGGAGAAAATAGGTGAAGGCTGATAAGAACTGCCTCCATCGATCGAATATTCAAAATTAGCTCCCAGGGGTGCAGTGATGGTTATGCTTCCATTGGGGTTTGCTCCGCATTGTGCCGCTGTAGTAGTAAGTGTAATTGGAGGTACAGCACTGGCTTTGTAAACAGTGAACGTGTCCGTTGAATAAACGATACTGTCACTGGCAGGAAACTGGAACGGATACTGGAAATTATAATAATGCGTTTTTACAAGGTACTGGGTGGTTGAATTTAAACAAACATTATTGAACGTCACATCCAGTTCGTTGTTTCCGTTGCTGGCTGTATCGCCATTAGCAACAAAATTACCCGACATATCTGTGAGTTCTACTTTTTTGAACAGCGTTGGTCCCACTTTCGGGGTAAACCTCCAGGATTCATTCATTGTTGGAGATCCCCATCTTGGCGTTGTCCAGGCTTCCCTGCCTGGTGCCATTACTCCCTTATCCTGTTCATAGTTTTGCATACCGATCATCGCATTACCGGCATTCCAGGTAGTACAGATCTCTCTTCCAAATACATGCACATCTACTAATCCCAATCCTTCGTATAAGGTGATCTGGTAGGTATTGTTGATCTTTGACCAGCAGGTATTCTGAAAGCAGGGCACTTTGTAAAACGTGAGCACCCACTTTCTGTGAGGAGCAGTTCCAATTACATCGTATTTGATCTGTTTTGTAGGTGAGGTATTGGGATACTGAATATCAATATCATGATAAGCACCCATAATGATAGCCCGGTCATAAGCATCTGTGGGCAATGTGCCTTCGCCAGCCAGAATTGTCCATTGTGCACCTAAGCCTGCCTGCGACAGATCAAAGGAAATGATGCCATTGGTATTTACGATCAACTGGGCGTAAATGATCCCATAAAAAGGAAAATCAAACGGCATGGGTATCACGGGTGTGTATAAATCATCCTGGTCAAGATTGGTTGACGTACCCGGAATAGACGGGGAAATCGGTGGTCTGAAACATCCGGCGCCACCACTGGTTAGGTTTACCCCATAATCATCCGTAAACGCCCTTACATCGGGCACCTTGGTGCTCAACGTAAGACAGTTCTGGAGACAATCTACGGTTGTATCCTTGGGACAGTTAAAGCTAAAAGTGGTTTGAGCTTTGGTGGTTACGAATAAAATTGAAATAAGAAACGAAAGAAGTAGCGTTTTTTTCATCTTGAGTGAAAAATGGTTTAGATTAATAGCCGTTGCCGATCAATTTCAATGGTAAAAGCAAACACGGATGAAAATTTTCCGTTTTATAGTCTTCACAGGTACAGGTAGCTTTGTAACGGCTCTAAAGTTACTTATTTTAACCTAAAATTAACCCCAGGTGCAAGAAATAGTAATCCACATGCTAAAATACGGGTACAATCAATACTTACTAAAAACAAAAGAGGTTTATTAAATATTAATCAATGATATAAGTGCACTATTGAAGAGCGCCTAAAGTATTTTCCAATTTTCTTAAATTCAGTACTTTTGAAGCATGAATTCGGCAGAAAAACTACCCATTAAAATTGCTGTTTTAGACCTGTATGAGGGCTATGCCAACCAGGGCATGCGCTGTATCCGTGAGATACTGAACCAGTTTGCAGACTTTCATCATCTCGATCTGAAAGTGGAAGAGTTTGATGTAAGGCTAAAGAACCAGGTGCCTGATATGAGTTTTGATATTTTCATTTCAAGTGGAGGCCCCGGCAGTCCGCTTGAAAGCGAAGGCAGCGAATGGGAGCAAACCTATTTTCATTGGTTGAAACAGGTGGAACACTGGAATAACAACACTGCCCATATTCAGAAGAAGTATGTTTTCTTTATCTGCCATTCCTTTCAGTTGGCCTGCCGCCATTATAAAACGGGTTTGGTCACCAAACGCAGAAGCACCTCCTTTGGCGTTTTCCCCATTCACCTGCTGCATGATGGAAAAGATGAAATTGTGTTTGATAATTTGCTGGATCCGTTTTATGCGGTGGACAGCCGGGATTACCAGGTGATAAAGCCCAACCACAATAAGATAAAAGAAATGGGCGGCTGCATATTGGCAATAGAAAAAGAGAGACCCCATGTGGCACATTTAGAAAGGGCGGTAATGGCGGCAAGATTTAATGATTACATGATCGGCACGCAGTTTCATCCGGAAGCAGATGCAATAGGTATGAGCATGTACCTGCAAACGGAAGAAAAAAAGAAAACGGTGATAGAGAACCACGGTGAGGACAAATGGAGAAGCATGATAGAACACCTGAACGACCCCGATAAGATCCTGCATACCTATAAAAACGTATTGCCCAACTTTTTAAGGGTGGCGGTGGAAAGTATGCAACCGGTGGAGATGTAGAATAAAGAAATGAAGGTTAAAAAGCTGCTTTATTAGCAGCTTTTTTTATTATAATATCACCCGGCGGATGATTAAATATCCCTATTTTTAATACTGTTAAAAATATGATTAAACATTACTGCCATGCAAAAAGATTTAAGAGAGGCATTTAATAAAAATTTCAGTGAAGAAAAATACAAAGCTTACGTAGAAAGGATCGAGCAGCTGCACCCCGGATCCCTTGATTTCCGGAATGCTGAAACGCCTGTATTTGTACCCAAAGATTTTACCCAAAAAATGCTGGATGCCTGCGAGGATATCATTGATGTAATTGTGCAGCCTGATTTTCTTTCACTAACCGAAAGGGCTATCCCAAAAGATATCGTGGTGCCGAATGAAACTGCTTATTCCGATTTTATAGCTTTTGATTTTGGGGTTTGTGAAAATGAAAATGGAGAACTGGAGCCCCAGTTAATTGAAATGCAGGGCTTCCCTACCCTGTTTGCGTTCCAGGTATTTCACACCAGGTTTACCAGAGAGTACGCCGAAGTACCGCCCACACACGATGCCTATTTAAACAATTACAATGAAGAAACGTACCTGCAGTTATTAAAAGAGATCGTGATGGGTGATGAAGATCCGGAAAACGTGATACTGCTGGAGATCTATCCTGAACAACAAAAAACAAGGATCGATTTTTACTGTACTGAAAACACACTTGGTTTAAAAACCGTTTGTCTTACCAAACTTATCCCGGACGGGAATAAATTATTTTATGAGCACAACGGTAAAAGAATCCAGGTAAAACGGATTTATAACCGGGTGATCTTTGACGACCTGCATCAACAAAAAGACCTGGGAAATATCATTGATTTCAAACATCCCTGGGAGGTGGAATGGGTATCACATCCCAACTGGTTTTACAGGATCAGTAAGTTTACTTTACCATTGATCAGTAACCCCTATGTTCCTAAAACAGTTTTTCTGAATGAGCTAACAGAAATACCGGCTGACCTGGAGAACTATGTATTAAAACCATTGTTCTCTTTTGCCGGTATGGGTGTGGTAATTGATGTAACCAAAGCCGACATTGAAAAAGTGACCGACCCGGAAAACTGGATACTGCAGCGCAAAGTAAAATATGCGGATGTGATACAAACACCAGACATTCCTGCCAAAGCGGAGATCCGCCTTTTTTACTTCTGGAAAAAAGGATGGGCCAGACCCGTAGGAACCCATAACCTGTCGAGGTTAAGTAAAGGAAAAATGATCGGTACCCGGTACAATAAAGACAAAGAATGGGTAGGCGGCGCCGTATCCTTTTTTGAAAGATAAAAAAAACACTATGCAAAAAGGAGCAGCAAGATTTAATTTTTTTCTCAGCGAACTGGAATCACTGATCGCCAAAGCGGATACACAAAAGAACCCGGCATTATTTCTTTACAGGAACAATGCCCGTACACCCTTGTTTATGCTGGAAGGCCTCAGCAAGCTGTATGCAGAACTGCACAACAAAAAAAAATTCAGCAAACTTAAAGAGCATTTTAAGTTGCTGGAAGACGGCATTGGTGCAATTGATTATTATGATGCCATCGCAAAAAATCTATCTGCCAATAAGAAAGTGCCTGCCACCATTGTACAATACCTGCAGGCTCAAACAAGGGAAAAGATACAGCACCTGAATGATGTGCTGGCGGAGAAAAAATGGGTGGACAGCAATAATGAACGCATCACTAAAATCAAAAAGAAATTAACGGATGCTGACTGGATCGATGAAGCAAAAGAAATGGCAGCGATCCACTTGTTTTACAACAAAGCCATTGAAGACATTATTGAGTTTACGCACAGTACGGCCTATCATTTTGATAATATGGAGGAAGATGTGCATGAACTGAGAAGAAAACTGCGTTGGTTAAGTATTTACCCCAGGGCCCTGCAGGGGTGTATACAGCTGGCAGGCAACAATAAAAAACAAAAGGTGCTTGCAAAATACCAAACCAAAGAAATACTGGCTTCGCCTTTTAATACGATGCCGGATGCTGGTGATGCCAAACATTTTTTAGTTCTTGACAAGGATCATTTCTATGCCCTCAGCTGGCTCATAGATTCACTGGGCAAATTAAAAGACAGTGGTCTGAAGGTCGTGGCCATCAAAGAAGCCTTATTGGAAACAGGTAATTTAACAGGCGCTGCTGCAGATAAAAAAGTGTATCAAATGCTGGGCAGCAAACAGGTAAAACTGCAGGCGCTGCTCGACAATGCCGAAGAGATTTGCAAGATTTATTTTAAAGAGCAAAACCTGGAGAAACTGGTGCTGGGAGTGGGGAAAAAATACAATTAGACATTATTTTTTAGTGTTTAATAATTTATAGTGCAATTATTGATGCGGATGATGCTGTTAAATTAAAGGATCATTTTTGCAGCCGCCTGTATCATTACGGGTGAGCTGTTTTAATCCAGTGAAAAAAGAAACCACTGATTCTACACAGGCATTCTTACCGTTACCCTGCAGCCCTCATTGGGCTTACTTGCAATATGAAAACTGCCGTTATAAGACTGGGTGCGGTTGATCATATTAGAAATGCCGATTCCTTTTCTCTGTTGCACCAGGTTAAATCCTTTGCCATCATCCTGTATACTTACTGTAACCCACCGTATTCTTTTGACCACTTTGATAGTGATGGTTTTTGCATTGGCATGTTTCAGGATATTAGAAAGCTGCTCCTGCACAATTCTGTAAATATTGAGTTTTAGTTCGTCGGCCAGCTGGTTGCCTGGTACGCTATATGCAAAATGAATGTCGAGTGCCGGGCTGATATTCAGGCTTTCCAGCAACTTATCCAATTGGTCTTTTAAATTGATATTTTTCAGCGGCGTTACCTGCTTGTGTGTAAGCCGGCGTATTTCTGCAATCGAATGATCGAGAAGCTCCATTGGATAATTCAGCAGGTTCTTCAGTTCTTTATTCCGTTCGCCTGCAAGCCCCAAAAACATTTTTGCACCAGCCAGTACCTGGTTAATATTATCATGCAATTCAAGTCCTATATAATTCTTTTCTTCTTCCTGCGCATTGATTATGGCCCTTGAAATTTTCCGCTGTTCTTCCACCTTCTGCAGCGCCATCTGCATTTCCATCTCCCGTATTTTTTTCTCTGTAAATTTTTGTTCAGTAAGATCGTAGCATACGCTGATAATACCAGCCATATCGCCATTGTCGCTATAGAAGGGGGATTCTGTTAAAAAAGCAGCAAAAAAAGATCCGTCTTTTCGTTTCATCCAGCATTCACCACTCAGCCTGTCACCCAGCAATGGCGGATTTGTTGTGGAGGTATGTTGCTGGTATTGATCTTCGCAGGTCACATCAAAAATATCCTTACCGGTTACCTCCTCCGCCTTCCAGCCGTATAATTGTTCGGCAGCAAAATTCCAGTAGATAATCCGCCCGTTCATATCTGTAGCGATCACCGCCTGCCCCACAGAACTCAACAAATTTTCATGGAACCTGATCCTTTCATCGCCTGCCCTTTTCTCCGCCTCCGCTTTTTTTCTTTGTATGGCTGAATCAATGGCAGATGGCAAACGGGTAAGCCTGTCTTTAAAAAGGTAGTCATCCGCCCCCGCCTTTAAAATATCCAATGCAGATTCTTCTGTTACCGAACTGGAAACGAGGATAAAAGGTATGGCAAGCGACCGTTTCTTAAAAGCATGGAGTGCCCTTACAGCACTATAGGCAGGAAGGGTATTATCTGATATTACCACATCCGGATGAAAGATATCAATAGCCTGTAAAAATTCATCTTCCAGCATAACCTGCTGAAAAATACAGCCCGGTTTTTCTCTGGTAACAGAGGC
>Ga0164290_1000684_pt1 | contig 92202 bp, 75 predicted proteins | sample Micstemetagenome_FD_108782 | JGI IMG/M metagenome (GOLD analysis project Ga0164290, IMG submission 108782) | Contaminated culture microbial community from soil near Moab, Utah, USA - Microcoleus steenstrupii SON62 (Illumina Assembly) | ecosystem: Environmental > Terrestrial > Soil > Soil crust...
AAACGACCACACCTGGCCCTAAATATGAAAACACCCGCACAGGTGCACCAAACAAAAATCCCGGCCACCTGAGGCAGCCGGGATCTATTTTAAAAACTGTCAACCTATTCTAGGACTATTCAAGGTGTTCTCCCTTACCCCGACCCGCCGGTCAATTCTGCCTTCCCTCACCCCGACCCTCTGGCCCTTCGCCATAGGCTACGGCCGACGGCGAAGGGGTGAAGGAGTAGAAGCCGGATCATCGGAGCACATTCCCCTCGCGCTTTGGGAGAGGGGTGAGGGGTGAGGGAAGACAAAACGCACTTACCCCAAGCACAAAAAAGCGCCCTGGAAAGGACGCTTTTTTTGTTCGTATATCGAAATGCCTTGATTATACTTTGAAGTGGGCGAAAGCCTTGTTGGCTTCAGCCATACGGTGCGTATCTTCCTTCTTCTTGAAGGCAGCACCTTCACCCTTGGAAGCGGCTACGATCTCGTTGGCCAGCTTGTCGGCCATGGAACGGCCGTTGCGCTCGCGGCTGTAACGGATCAGCCATTTCATCGACAGGGAGATTTTGCGGTCCGGACGTACCTCTGAAGGAATCTGGAAGGTAGCACCACCGATACGGCGGCTGCGTACTTCAACGGCGGGCGTTACGTTCTGGAGGGCTTTTTTCCAGATCTCATAACCATCTTCACCAGTGGTTTTGGCTACTTTCTCGATGGCGTCGTAGAAGATTTCAAAAGCTACGCTCTTCTTGCCTTCCCACATCAGGTTGTTGACAAAACGGGTAACCAGCTTGTCGTTATAACGGGGATCCGGAGCTAAAGGGAGTTTTTTGGCTTGTGCTTTACGCATTGTATGCTTGTTTATCGACCATCAGGTTCTCAGGCGCGGTGCTGAGCTTCTTGATCGCATTAAATACTTGGATTACTTTTTCTTGGCAGGAGCCTTCGGTCCGCCTTTATCTTTCTTGGTACCGTACTTGGAGCGGCTCTGCTTGCGGTCTTTTACACCGGCAGTATCCAGAGAACCACGTACGATATGGTAACGTACACCCGGCAGATCCTTCACACGACCACCGCGGATCAGCACGATGGAGTGCTCCTGCAGGTTGTGGCCTTCACCGGGGATGTAGGCAATCACCTCAATCTTATTGGTGAGACGCACCTTGGCAACCTTACGCAGGGCCGAGTTCGGCTTCTTGGGGGTGGTGGTGTATACACGGGTACAAACGCCGCGACGCTGAGGACAGCTATCCAGAGCACGGGATTTGCTCTTGGCGCGGATGATCTCTCTTCCTTTACGAACTAATTGCTGAATAGTAGGCATTACGAACTTTGTTTATTCCCATTTTTGGGGACGGCAAAGGTAGGGAGAAATTTCAGATGTCGGATTTCGGATTCCAGTTTTTTTTGCATTTGAATGCATTTTCTGTGGATAAAGCCCCTGAAAGAGGTCCTTTGCCCCCGGGCTGCCCGTCCCGGCAGACCGGTTTTCCACATTCCGGAACCTTCTGAAATGAAAAGAGGGCGGCAGAAGCGGCCCCCTCTCCTTTTCGTTTCGCGATGGCGATGCTTACTTCACCCGCAGCATCCAGCCATATTTGTCTTCCCGGCGTCCTTCGCGGATATCGGTCAGCCAGCTCTTGATGGCCGGAGCGGCCTTCCAGGTTTCCACGTCGAATACCATATCGAAATCTTTGTAACGCAGTTCCTTGATGTAGGTGATGGTGGCCGCCGTGCCCGTTCCGAACACTTCCTTCAGTTCACCCGCCTTGTAAGCCTCAATCAGCTCATCGACCGATACGGCGCGCTCCTCGATCTCGTAACCGGCTTCCTGCAGCAGCGTCAGGGCACTGTTGCGCGTTACACCGGCGAGGATCGTTCCGGCTCCCAGGTCGGGTGTCACAGCCTTGTTGCCCATAATGAAAATAACGTTCATCGTACCGATCTCCTGCACATACTTATGCTCGAAGGCATCGGTCCACAGCACCTGGTCGAAACCCTTCTTGCGGGCCTCGGCCGTGGCATACATGGCGGCACCGTAGTTACCGGCAGCCTTGGCATAACCTACGCCACCCGGAACGGCGCGCACGAAATGCTCTTCTACGTAGATGCGGGCCGGAGCGCTATAGTAGGGGCCTGTGGGGCTCAGCAGGATCATGAACTTGTAGCTTTCCGAGGGACGCACACCCAGCAGCTCGTCGGAGGCGAACATGAAGGGACGGATATACAATGAATGATCTTCCTTGTTAGGGATCCAATTGCTGTCGAGGGCGACCAGTTGCTTCATACCTTCCATGAAGATCCACTCCGGAACGGAGGGCATCTGCATCCGCTCGGCAGAGATATTGAACCGGCGGAAATTGTCCTGAGGACGGAAAATATAAGAATGGCCTTCCGCATCCTTATAGGCCTTGATGCCTTCAAAGATCGACTGTCCATAGTGCAGGGCGGCAATGGAAGGGCTCATCAGCAGAGGCTGGTAGGGCTTGATCTCGACGTTCTTCCACTCACCATTCTCATAATCCGCTTCCAGCATGTGGTCGGAAAAGAACTTCCCGAAAGGAATGTTCTCCAGGTTCAGGTCGTTGAGCTTACTGCGCTCCGCCTTATTTATCAGTATCTCCATAGATGTAGTAGCAAGCATATCGCAATTGATTTTTGTAGTTTCGTATCCCATAATTCACATAAGCCTTATGCCGCCACCGCACTTCTCTTTGCTCAGACGTATGGCTTAATTTCGCGCAGCAAAGAAACGAAAAAACCCGTTCCCGACACGGGCTTAAATTATTCTAATGAACCTCAACAACATCCGGTTCAGTGCCCGGCAGGTAGCCGATCTCTATAACCGCGACCTCATCGCATCCGAACCCGGTGAAGGGCCGGAAGGCCCTGCAGCAGCGCAACCTGAGCCGGAAAGCCTGACCTTTCTGGGCCAGCATGCCCGGGGTATTCTGGTCGTCAACAGCGATCCCGCAGCCGTTTACCTGAGCGACGAAGACCTTGCGGTTTTAACAAAAATGCTGGAACCGAACGGCTTCAGCCTGGCGGATGTAGCCATCATAAACTGGCACCGCCTGCCCGCTCAGAATGGAACGGCCCTCACGGAACGGCTCGGCAGCCAGAAGGTACTGCTTTTCGGTCTCACTCCCGAAGCCTTTGGCCTTCCCGCCCTGTTCCCTCCGTTTCAGGTGCAGCCGCTCGGGGGCCGGAGCTACCTTCATGCGCCGCCGCTGGCAACGCTGGCCCGGGCCGACAAAGAAGTCAAAATCACCTTTTGGAATGCCCTGCGCAAGTTGCTGGGCGTGTCCTGAATCCCTCCGCAGCCATGAACCTCATTTTCGCCAGCAACAATGCCCACAAAGTAGAAGAACTCCGCGCCGCCCTTCCCGGCGGGTTCCGGATCCTTTCGCTCCGCGAAGCCGGAATCGATCAGGACATCCCGGAGCCCCATGACAGCCTTGAAGAAAATGCCCGCGAAAAAGCCCGTGTAATCCGCCGGCTGACCGGCGGCGACTGCTTCAGCGAAGACACCGTGCTGGAGGTCGGCGCACTGAACGGCGCCCCCGGCGTGCACAGCGCCCGCTATGCCGGTGAAGACCGTTCTCCGCAGGCCAACACTGAAAAGCTGCTCCGTGAACTAAACGGAGCGGGTGATCGCAGCGCCCGCTTCCGAACCATTATTTGCTTATGTTTACAGGGCGAGGAGTACCTCTTCGAAGGGATCTGCACGGGACAAATCGCCCTGGCCCCCCGGGGGACGGGCGGATTCGGTTATGATCCGGTCTTTGTGCCCGATGGAAGCGACGGTCGTTGCTTTGCAGAAATGACCCTCGGCGAGAAAAACCGCTTCAGTCATCGCCGTAAGGCGCTCGATGCGCTGATCGCCTTTTTGACAACCAATAAATAAACCCGCTACGGCAGAGCCGGGCATGCAACCAAATGATTCCCGAAAGCGACTTATTAGAAGGGTGCCGCGAGGGCGACCGTAAGATGCAGAAGGCGCTTTATGAGCGCTTCGCGCCGAAGATGTTCGGGGTTTGCCTGCGTTATGCGGGAAATGCCGAGGAAGCAGAAGATATCCTGCAGGAGGGCTTTGTGAAGGTGTTCGGCAAGATCGGATCCTTCCGCGGGGAAGGCTCCTTTGAAGGCTGGATCCGCCGGATCATCGTTAACACGGCCATCGAGCACTTCCGCCGCAAGACCTACCTGCAGCCGGTCACCGAAAAGGAAGAACAGACGCTGGAGTCGGATTATCTTTCGGTGCTCGACAACCTGGCAGAGAAGGACATCATCGGCCTGGTGCAGCAGTTGTCGCCGGGATACCGTTCGGTGTTCAACATGTATGTGATCGAAGGATATACCCATAAGCAGATCGGGGAAATCCTGGGCATCAGCGAAGGCACCAGCAAATCGCAGCTTTCGCGGGCCAAGGCCATCCTGCAGGATCTGGTGCGCACCCATTTGGAAAAGAAAAAACAGGTACCCTGAGTATGAACGAATCGTGGACAGAACGGCTGAATCGCTACGAAGCCCCGCTTCCGGAAGGAGCCTGGGAACGGCTGTCGGACCGCCTCGACCAGCAGGAGACCTCTGCGCTGCAACACCGGATGCAGGCTTACGAAACAATCCCGCCCTCCCGGCTCTGGGAACGCATTGAAGAAGCGCTGGATGCGGCACCGTCCGCGCCCGTTCTTGCAGTGCCGGCACGCCGCCGCAGTTTCTTTCTTTATGCCGCCGCAGCCGCTGTCGTTGGCGCTGTATTGGTCGGATCGGCCGTTCTGTTGCTGCGTCACCGGCCGGCAGAAGATACGGTGGCCACGAATACCGTCGCCCGCCCCGCTCCCGCCCTGCCGGCACCGGAGGCAACCGAAAAACAACCCGAAACAACCGGAGACCTGGCAGCCGGGGCCGTTATCCCTGAAGCGACCGAACAAACTCCGGAAGATCCATCAGGCCACCGACCCGCAGCTGCGCGTAGGGCGGGTACCGCAGCTCAGGTAGCTCTGGCCCGTCACAACCATGTAGACGATGAACGCTACCTGGTGCGCGCCTATAACAATGGAAATACCGTGCGTTTTTCCAAAAAGGTTTCTGAAGTGATGGATTGCGCAGAGCATTCCACCGGTTTCAGCCAGAGCCTCTGCCAGGTCAGCATCGGCATGGTGCAGGATAAGCTGGCAACCAATGCGACCTCCGTTTCTACCGACTTCGGCGGCCTCATTGAGCAATTGCGCGACCTCGAAAAAACAAGTTCCCGTTAAGCATGCCGCGTATCCGCCTGGAGCTGCCCGAAAAGCTCCCCTTCCACACGACCATTCCGGTTCGTATAACCGATCTCAATTATGGGAATCACCTGGGTAATCATGCCCTGCTGGGATTGATCCATGAGGCCCGGGTACAGTACCTGGCTTCTATGGGCGCCACCGAACTTTCCTTCTTCGGCGTATCGCTGATCATGAGTGATGTGGCCATCGAATACAAGGGCGAGGCTTTTTATGGCGATGCGCTGAGTTTCGAAGTGGGTACCACTGAGATTGGCCGGGCCGGCTTTGAAATTTACTATCGCGTCACCAAAGACGAAGGCAGCACCCTGATCGCCCAGGCAAAGACCGGCATGATCTGTTTCAACTACGAAACCCGGAAAGTGTTACCACTGCCGGAGCAGGCAAGGGACGCTATGGGTAATGGGGAAACTGGGAAATGCGGTGATGGCGTGATGCGGCAGGACTAGGGAAGCGACGCCATCCGCTCAAAACCTTGCAGAACCATACAAATCTCGGGTTCCAGGTTTCGGGTTCTGTGTTCCGTGTCCGACTGCTGTCAGGCGGAGGGGCTTCGTTGTCTTCCAACCCTTTCAAAACCCCTCAAAACCCAAGCCCCTAAACCCCCTAAACCTCCTACCCCCCTAAACCCATTAGCCCCTCCCCCCGTTCCAGATCTCCCAAGCGGCCTCTGCCTGTCGCACCAGCATCTCGTAGCCATTCTTTACCTGTGCACCCTGTTCCGCGCCCCGGCGCATGAAAGTGGTGATTTCCGGGTTGTAGACCAGGTCGTACAGCAGGTGCTCTGGTCCCAGAAGGTGATAGGGAAGGTCGGGACAGGCCTCCGTGTCGGGCCAGGTACCCAGTGGGGTCGTATTCACGATCAGCGTATGGCCGCCGATCACGGGTGCATCGAGGTCGGCATAGCCGATACTTTCGTTTGACGGCTGGCGGGATACGGACATCGCCTGTATGCCCAGCGACTTCAATGCGTAGCGGACCGCCGCGGCGGCGCCCCCATTGCCCAGTACCAGCGCCCGCAGGTGCTGCGGACGAAGCAGGGGCATCAGCGAATCCCGGAAACCGATGTAGTCGGTATTGAATGCTTCCAGCCGGCCACCGGCGATACGTATGCAGTTGCAGGCGCCGATAGCGGCGACCGCTGGATCCTGCAGGTGAACAAAACGAAGAATTTCCTTTTTGTACGGAAGAGTAACGTTCAGGCCCACCAGGTCGGGGTGCTGTTCCAGCAAAAACGGAAACGCACCGATGGTGTCGAGCTCGAACTGGTCGTACACATGATCGGTGCGTCCTTCTTTCAGGAACTTTTCCGTGAAATAGCCCTGGGAAAAAGAATGGCGGAGACTTTTTCCGATGAGCCCGAAGCGGCGCATCAGGCCTGGGCTTTGTCGAGATACAGATGGAAGGTATCACCGCGAAGGCCAATACGCATGGCTTCCAGCGGCAGTACCTCGGTGGGCGCGATATTGCCCAGGTTCACATTGCAGCCTATGAGTTCAATAAAGTAGAGCTGCTGAGCTTTCTGGGGAGCCTCCCAGATAATCTTTTCGGCCGGGATCTGGGTCAGGATTTCCTGCACGAGGCCCTCGCGCACTTCACCTGAACCACGGTAGATACCTACGTTGCCGGCCTCGCGTGCTTCGGCGATCACATAGGTAGAGCCTGCATTCAGCTCGGCGCGCATCAGCTCGATCCATTTGTAGGGAGGAATGATATGGGCCGCATCCTTGGAGCCTACTTCGGAAAGTACGGTGCCATGGGCCGTCAGTTTTTCGATATAACCGCACTTTTCCGCATGCGGGATGGTGATCGAACCATCGCTCACCTCCATGTACGAAATACCATAGTTTTTGCAGACGGAGATATAGTCTTCAAACTGGTTGCGTATCAGGAAAGCTTCGAACAAGGTTCCGCCAAAATAAATGGGCATGCCATAGTCGCGATAGATTTCGAGCTTCTTGTCGAGGTCGGGGGTGACGAAAGAAGTGCCGAAGCCCAGTTTTACAATGTCCACATGCGGACCAGATACGCTCAGGAAGTTCTTTACTTCTTCATTGCTCATGCCTTTATCCATGACCATGGTCAGGCCGGAGGTACGGGGCTTGCTGATGCGCTCGGGGATCTGCGAGAGGCTGAAATTCATGTACGGGCAGTTTGGTGGTCAAAATTGGCCGCAAAAATAAGAAAGAGTGGAAAAGCCCGGCTGCAAAGGTTTGGGGTATTTTGGGATGTCCAAAACCAGGTATCGGCCTGCACCCCGCAGCGAAGGCTGGCAGATAAGGAAAAATCAGCTCCGGCTTCTTTTGATTCTGCCAACCTGGCTATCCTTTTTTCCGGCTCCGCTTATTGCGGGCAATCACTTCCACGACCTGCTGGTTCTGCAATAATTCTGGACTCAGGTCCAGAAAGCGTTTGAGGAGCCTTGGCGCCGTAATGATGGCCTGTTCCAGGGTCAGCAGACCTTCCTTGCTCCGGCCCATGGCCAGGTGAACTGCAGCCAGGTAGTAGAGAAAAAGCGGCTTTCCTTCGGTTTGTTCAAGCGCAGCGAGCGCCTGCACATGAGCCTCTTCGAAAAACTCAGCCTGGTAGAGACAGCGGATCAGGGCTTCCCAGCCCGACTTATTTCGAGGCTTACTGCCCACCACGAGCGAGAAATGATGAATCGCTTCCTTGTAGGCGCCCAGCTGCAACTGGCATTCGCCCATGAGCAGATTGTATTCGTTTTGCTGCCGGTTCAGCCGGAGGGCGTTTTCGAGCTGGCGTGCCGCCTGAAGCCATTGCTGTTCGTTGTAGTAGGTACAGGCGATTTTGTAGTGCAGGCGGCCGTCCTCCGGATTCAGGTGCACGGCCTTTCGGTAATGAAAGCGGGCCGGCGCCCACTGCTTCAGCTTATCGTAGCAATGTCCGGTGGCCTCGTAAATCACATCCTCGGGCTTTGACAGCTCCAGTACCTTTTCGAGGCTTTCGATCGCTTCTTTGTAGCGGCGCAGCCGGATGTAGGCATCGCCGATGTTGCGGTAGGCAAAGTCGAATTTCTCGTCGATCACGAGAGCGTACTCATAAGCGTCGATGGCTTTTTCATAAAGCTTCAGTCCCTGATAGGCCGCAGCCAGGTTGAACCAGGCCAGTTCGCTGTACGGATGTTCGTCAATAATCGACTGATGCAGGCGGATACTTTCCTCGTATCGGCCGGTAAAATCGGCCCAAAAGCAGATCTTATAAAGTGCTTCCTCGTTCTGAAGATCTTCCATCAGCACGAGTTTCAGGCAGTCGAAGACCTTTTGGAAGTCTTCGTAATCGTCGTACACATCCGCCAGTTCGAACAGTAATTCAATCTTATCCTCCCCTTCGAACTGGTCGATGGCCTGCTCCAGCAGAGCGGCCGCCCGTTCCGGCTGATCCAGTGCCAGGTAGGCGTCGGTTTTCAGAATGCACAGGTTGATGTCGTTGGCATCCAGGAGTTCTACCTGGTCGAGCACATCGAGGGCCGCATTGTATTTCCGGGTTGACAGCAGAATATCGGCCTTTCGAAGGAGCAGGGAGGAGGAATAAGGGAAATACTCCAAGCTGATCTCGGCCGCCTCCAGCGCCTTTGGAAAGTCTTCCAGGTCGTCGAAATAGTCGATGATCTTCTCGAAAGATTCCTCCTCCAGGAAAGCCGTACTACGTCCTGCACGCAGATTGTCGTAATGCCGAAGCAGTTCTTTCAGGGTTTCCTTGTCGTTTTCCAATGGGTCTCTGTTCATTCAATAGGTATCAGGTACAAGTTACCGTATTGCACAAAAGGGACCAATTTCAGTTTTCCACAGCCGGGCTGCCAAATGGGCAGTGTTACTTTTTTTCCTCATATATTTTTTTGAAAAAATTAATAATTTTCATTATTTTTGTTGTAGAAAGCTAAAAAACGTATGTTCTCCATCACCCCTTGTAAAAAGAAGCTGCTGACCACCCTTTGCGTGGTTTTGTCAGCTGCTGCCTTCGCCACGCTTGGCGACGGTAAGGGAAAGCGTACGGCTCCTGCACAGGGCAATCTGCTTTCGTTGCGCAACCACTATAATTTCCAGGGCTTTTCCCTGCGCTCCGGTTTTCATTATTCGGCAGACCGCCTGCTCGATCAGCCAGAGCAAAAGTTCATCATGCTCAATACAACGGTCACCTACCAGAAAGGAAATACGACCTATATCCTTCCCATGAAACGGAAGGTGTTCCTCGACAAGGTGAAGTTCAACCCGTATTAGTCTTTTACCCCTCTTCTTTTGTCCCCTACATTTTCTGCAGGGGATTTTTTATTTCCAGCCCGTCCGTGCGGGCAAATGACTATCCACAAAAAGCCCCGCAATCTGCGGGGCATGCCGGATCGGTATTGAAAAAACCATTATTGCCTTTTGCTTTCTTCATAGGTCAGCAAGCGGTACCCTGATTTAGGTATCTCGAAACGTTCGGCAGGAACGCGGCCAATGGTGAGCTTTGAAACCGTATAGGTTACTTTCAGAGTCCCTACGTTCGACTCGTACTCCATGGCCAGCCCGGGAAGGGAGCGGTTTACATACTGAAAACTATTGTTCTCAGGAACCAGATCAGGCGTATACCAGACGACGAAGGATGATCCATCGGCCAGCCGGCCTACCGCCTTCAGGCACTTATACCCCATGATCGTCTTAGTGTCATCGCTGAAGGTAAAACGCACATCCTCATAGCGGCGGTTGGCATCCTTCCAGTTGGCGGGCGTCATCCGGATGAGGTATTTCTGCGGGCCATACTCCTTGATATTGTATACCATCTTGTCCTCGTCAATAATCGTAGCCTCTGTTCCCAGCGAGCTTACCATCTCCGTCCGGCTCCGGTTTCCCTTCAGGTATACGGTGCTGGTGGCTCCGTCGAGGAAATCGGCCGCACGGGGCCGCTCTGAACCCGTATTAATCAGGATGTCATAGGTGATCATCGCCTCCCCCAGTTTCTTCTGCCCAAAGGCAGGAAGACCGATGGCCATAATTGCCAGGATCGTTATAATGGGCTTCATACGCATACTTCTTCCTATAAAGACGTTAGTCCGGTACAATTTAGTTGCTTTTCAGGAAGGGGCGGATGAACGGGGGAAAATGTTAATAAATAATGGGGCTTCGACGCCATTCAGCCTGACAGCCTAGACTCCGGTCGGGCCGGCATCGCTGTCATCCTGAGCGAAGCGCAGCGAAGTCGAAGGATATCGCCCTGAGCAAACGAAGCGGCGGCGAGAAGGCAAAAGAAAACCGCCCTGTGCGGGGCGGTTGCCTGATTAGCCGTTACGTTTTTTGTTCTGCGTTTCCTGCATGCGCTTCTGTTGTTCCTGCATCTGTTCCATCCGCTCCTGCCATTTGCTCTTCGTTTTCGGCTTTTTGCGGTTCTCCTCGATCTGCGCCAGGATCTTATCGTGGTTGATGATGTAATTCTGAATCACGAACTGCAGAAGCAGGGTGATGATGTTCGACACCGTGTAATACCAGGTAAGGGCCGAAGGCAGCTTGTTGAAGATGAAGAGCATGATCACCGGAAAGATGTAGGGCATGTACTTCATCATCGGGTTATCCTGCGTCGGGGTCATGCTCATACTGTAGAGCGAGATCAGCAGTGAGGTAACCACAGCCAGGATCGTGAACAGGCTCAGGTGATTGCCCAGCAGCGGGATGTCAACACCGAAACGCACGATCGTATCATACTGCGACAAGTCTTCGGCCCAAAGGAATGCCTTACCCCGGAGCGCAATGCTTGAATTAAAGAAGTTGTAAAGGGCAAAGAAGATCGGGATCTGGAGCAGGGCCGGCATACAGCCACCGAGCGGATTTACACCTGCTTCGCGAAACAACTGCATTTGTCCCATGCTGATCGCCTGCTGATCGGTGCCATGCTTCTCCTTCAGCTTGTCGATCTCAGGCCGCAACGCTTTCATTTTGGCACCACTGAGGTAGCTCTTGTACGTGAGCGGGGAGATCAGGAGGCGGATTACCAGGGTCAGCAGCAGGATAACGATACCCATGTTGGCCGTGACGTTATTGCGGAAGAAATCGAAGACGGGGATGATAACCCAGCGGTTCAGGTACTTCACAAAAGCGGAAATGCCGCTGCCGAGGTTGACCATGCTCTCCATGTCGTAGCCATAGGACTTGAGGAGCTGGTAGTCGTTGGGGCCATAATAAAGCGCCATCGGCAAGGCGCCGGAGCCAGTGACCAATTTGAGGTTCGCACGCGCCTGAACGATGGTTTTACTGTCGGCTGGACGGCTCCACTCGAGCGTGCCGGAGGCAAAGTTCTTTTTGGCAATCAGGGTGCTGTTGAAGAATTGCTGCTTTACACCCACCCAGTTCAGGGGCTTTTCAAAGGTCTCCGGACCATCGCCCAGGATGCCCTCATCATCATAATCGCCGTCTTCGCGGAAGGTGAGGAAAGATTGCTGCCGCTCATACTCAAGGTCTTTCTGCTGCTGCAGGGCCGTGTTCTGCCAGTTCAGCGTCAGCGTGTTACCGGGCGTGAGTGCTGCCGGCACATCCAGGTTAAAGTCGACCATATAGTCGCTGTTCTTCACCAGGTATTGGTGCGTAATCTGCCCTTGCGGGGTTTGCACCTGGTAGCTGATCTGCTGGCTTCCATCGGCATTGCGGGTAATTGCCGACGGCGTAAGTAAAAACTGTTGATGCTGGCAGCCTGGTTGGTGCCCGTGGCCACCTTATAGTCGATGCCATCCTGGGCAGCGCCGGCCAGGCGTACACGTCCGCTGTCGGGGCCGCCAAAGGCCTTCAACTCCACCCAGCGGGGTTGCCCGCCTTTGTTGCTGAAAGCAATACGGATGACCTCGTTCTCAACGATCTGCAACTGCTCCTGACCTTGCGTATAGGTGATCAACGCACCTGCCGCAACGGCCTTCCGGAGCGAATCGGCCCGCATAGAATCCAGACGGGCAACAGCAGGATCCACTTTGGGCTGCCGGGCACGTTGTTCTGCCAGTTGTTTTTCCTTAAACTGCCGATGCGCTTCGGCTTCCTTGTTAGTATACCAGAAGAAGCCGATAAACAGCAGGCCCAGGAATACGAAACCAAGAACGGTATTACGATCGAAATTCATTCACATTGATTATGGGCCGCAAAGGTAAGCAACCCGGACCAAGGCGCGCCATCCGGTTCGAGCCGGAAACAGGGTTTTCGCCCGTATGCGGCTTCGATGCCGGTAAATCACGGTCCTTTCCGGACCAGACGGCCTGCCGGCGCTCAGATCATCTCGCTCTGCAGCAAGGGATTCCGGGAACTCTGGCGGTTTTCGTTATACTGCCGTGCCGCCCCGACAAAATGCACGAATAGCGGATGCGGATTTTCAACCGTACTCTTCAGTTCGGGGTGAAACTGCACTCCAATGAAAAAAGGATGATCCGGTAACTCAACAATCTCGACCAGTCCGGTTTCAGGATTGCGTCCACTCATCACCATGCCTCCGGCCACGTATTGTTCCAGGAAGGCATTATTGAATTCGTAGCGGTGCCGATGCCTTTCGGTGATGGAGGTGCTGCCATAGATGCGGTGCGCCAGGGTGCCTTTCTCGATGGCGCAGGGATAGGAACCGAGCCGCATCGTGCCGCCCTTCATGGTTACGGCCTTCTGCTCTTCCATCATGTTGATAACGGCATCGCTGGTATCGGGATCCATTTCGGTAGAATGGGCGCCCGTGATGCCCAGTTTGGTACGGCCATACTCGATAACCGACATCTGCATGCCCAGGCAGATCCCGAAAAAGGGCAGACCGCTTTCGCGGGCATAGCGCACGGCGGCGATCTTACCTTCGATACCGCGGTTGCCGAAGCCGGGAGCCACCAGAAGGCCGTCGAGGTTGGCCAGTTTCTCCGCCACATTATCGTCTTGCAGAAACTCCGAGTGTATCGGAACCACCTGCACCTTACATTCGTTTACGGCTCCCGCGTGCACAAATGCTTCCAGGATCGACTTATAGGCATCCTGCAGTTCCACGTACTTGCCGATGAGTCCGATGGTCAAACGGGCTTTGGGATACTTCAGCTTGTTCAGAAACACCTTCCACTTTTCCAGCTCGGGCTCGCCATATTCGGGAATATTGAGTTTTTTGAGCACAATCTGGTCGAGCTTTTCATTCATCATCAGCAACGGCACTTCGTAGATCGTACTGGCATCAGGTGCTTCGATTACCGCCTCGGGCTTCACGTTGCAGAACTGGGCAATCTTCCGCTTGATATCGTTGTTGATCGGTTCCTCGGTGCGGCAGACGATAACGTCCGGGAAAACACCGTTTTCCGACAGCATTTTAACGGAATGCTGCGTCGGCTTCGTCTTCAGCTCCTTAGCGGCCTTCAAATAGGGAATCAGCGTCAGGTGCACCACCAGAAGGTCTTCTTCGGGGAGTTCCCACTGCAGCTGACGAACCGCCTCGATATACGGAAGCGACTCGATATCGCCTACGGTGCCCCCGAGTTCGGTGATGACGATATCGAACTCGTTTTTTTGTCCGAGCAACAGCATGCGCCGCTTAATTTCATCGGTGATATGCGGGATTACCTGCACGGTCTTTCCGAGGTAGGCGCCTTCCCGCTCTTTGTTGATCACAGTCTGGTAGATGCGGCCGGTGGTAACATTGTTTGCCTGCGATGTGAAGATGTTCAGGAAGCGTTCGTAGTGACCCAGGTCGAGGTCGGTTTCCGCCCCGTCTTCGGTAACATAGCATTCACCGTGTTCATAGGGATTGAGTGTACCGGGATCGACATTGATATAGGGATCGAATTTCTGGATGGTAACGCGCAGCCCGCGGCTTTGCAGCAACTTGGCCAGGGAGGCGGCAATGATGCCTTTTCCGAGTGAAGAGGTTACGCCACCGGTAACGAATATAAATTTTGCCATTGCAGAATGGTTATCTCAGGTTTCCGTAAATAGATGTAAAAAAGCTGTTTGACCAGCGGGGAAAGATTTTTCCGGGAGGTCGTGCAAACCTACGGCAATTTTCGGGCTGGTAAAGGGTATTTAACAGAGGTGTGGAAAAGACAGTTTTAACGCAATCCGCCAACCTTTTTTTCTCGTTTGTGTTAAGCAAATCAAAACCCACGAAATGAAAAAGACTTTTGTTCTTCCCCTGGTGTTTGCCGTCCTCTTCTCTTCCTGCGGCAGCAATGAAGCCGGCACCAACAATGGATCGGATGCCAACGGCACGCAGACCGCCACAGCAACAACCGACAGCAATACCGCTGCAAGCGCCCCCGCACCTGCCGAACAGGGTGTATCGGTTGGTGGCGCCATGATGGTGCCCTCGAAGAATATTGTGGAAAATGCCGCCAACTCGGCCGACCACACGACCCTGGTGGCCGCGGTTAAGGCTGCAGGACTGGCCGAAACGCTTTCCGGACAGGGCCCCTTCACGGTATTTGCCCCCACCAACGAAGCTTTTGGCAAGCTCCCGGCCGGCACGGTCGACAACCTGCTGAAGCCTGAAAACAAGGGCCAGCTCACCTCCATCCTTACCTACCATGTTGTACCGGGCAGCTTCCGCGCCGCAGAACTGAAAGACGGCCAGAAGCTGAAAACCGCCGAAGGCAAGGAACTTACCGTGACGATCAAAGACGGATCCGTTATGATCGATGGCGCCAAAGTGACCATTCCGGACGTCATCAGCAGCAATGGTGTGACGCACGTGATCGACGCTGTGGTTACGCCGAAGAAGTAAACGTCGACCCAGACATTCTTAAGTAAAAAGTCAAAATTCAAAAGTCATCCCGAAGCGTCGGGACCGGTGACGGGACTTTTGAATTTTGACTTTTGATTTTTTTGAGAAGCTCAAATCGGATCGGTCGGACCCGCCACCGCTACTTCCCGCTTCATCAGGCGCTCGATGGCAGTGTCGTAGCCGTTCTTCCATTCCGAAATAGTACCCCAGAATTGTCCGTCAACCTGGATGCCGCCTTTGGTAACGGCGCCCAGCTTTTCGAAGGCTCTGCCCGCCAGGGCGGCTTCGAAGACTTCTGCCTGCTCCGGACGCACGCTCACCAGCACGCGGCTCTGCGCTTCTCCGAAAAGGAAGGCATCAGCGCGATACGACCGGTTGGTGGTGATGGCGAATCCCAGGTTGCGTACAAAACCGCTTTCGCAAAGGGCCACAAACAAACCACCTTCACTCAGGTCGTGCGCGGAAACAATCAATCCGTCGCGGATCAGTCCGGCTACGGTTTGCTGGAGCGCATACTCTTCTTCCAGGTCAAAATGCGGTGCCGGACTAAACGCCTCCCCGACGATCTTGTGCAGGTATTCGGAACAGCTGATATCATTGCGCGATTGCCCGACGAGATAGAGCAGGTCGCCATCGTTTTTGAAATCAACCGACATCTTCTTCTGCAGGTCTTCGACCAGTCCGACCATGCCGATCGTTGGTGTGGGGAATACGGGTCCGTCGGGGTTCTGGTTATAGAAGGAAACGTCACCGCCGGTGACCGGCGTATCAAAGCGGCGGCAGGCATCGCCCATTCCCTTGATAGCGTGAACGAACTGGTAATAAACCTGCGGGTCATAGGGATTACCGAAGTTCAGGCAGTTGGTAACGCCCAAGGGAAGGCCACCGCTGCACACGATGTTTCGGGCAGCTTCAGCAACGGCGATCTGGGCCCCTTTGTACGGATCGGCATGCACGTAGCGGCTGTTGCAGTCTACGGTGACGGCCAGTCCTTTCCCGGTTTCCTTCACCACCACCACGGGGGCGTCGGAGGGCGCGTTGGTGGAGGCATTGTTGGTGCCGACCATACTGTCGTATTGGTGGAAGATCCAGCGCTTGGAGGCGATGGACGGAAGGCTGATCAGCTGCTGTGCTACGCCGCGCAGGTCCTGCGGCACCGGCACCCGCTCCGGATCGAAGGCGCGTATTTTCTCAAAGTAATCCGGCTCGCGAAAGGCGCGCTCGTATTGTGGTGCGCCGCCGCCGAGTACGAGCTCCTCCGCGGGAATTTCCGCTTCGAGCTGTCCGTGCATGTGGAAGCGCAAAAGACCGTCGTCGGTCACATGGCCGATCACGGCACTTTCGAGGTCCCACTTGCGGAAGACGGCATTCACTTCTTCCTCGCGGCCTTTCTCTACCACCATGAGCATCCGCTCCTGGCTTTCAGAAAGGAGCAGTTCCCAGGCTTTCATGTTCTTCTGGCGCATGGGTACTTTTTCGAGGTCGATGTGCATGCCCACGCCGCCCTTAGCGCTCATTTCAGCGGTGGAGCAAATGATGCCCGCGGCGCCCATGTCCTGCATGCCCACCACAGCTCCGGTAGCCAGCACTTCGAGGCAGGCTTCGAGCAGTTTCTTTTCCTGAAAAGGGTCACCTACCTGCACGGCCGGCAGTTCTTCCCGGCTTTCCTCCGTGATATCGGCCGAAGCGAAGGATGCTCCGCCGATGCCGTCTTTACCGGTAGCCGAGCCCACATACATCACCGGGTTGCCCGTGCCTTCCGCCGTAGCAGAACCCGTTTTACCCGCCGGCACGATGCCAACACTCATGGCATTTACCAGTGGGTTGGTATGGTAACAGGATTCGAAATAAACCTCCCCACCTACCGTCGGCACGCCGAAGCAGTTGCCGTAGTGGCCGATGCCATGCACCACGCCGGCAAGCAGGTGCTGGGTCTTCTCTTCTTCCAGTTTGCCGAAGCGGAGCGAGTTCAGTGCAGCGATGGGACGTGCACCCATGGTAAAGATGTCGCGGTGGATGCCGCCGACGCCGGTAGCAGCCCCCTGGAAGGGTTCAATGGCCGAGGGATGGTTATGCGATTCGATTTTAAAAACGACACCATAGCCGTCACCGATATCCATCAGGCCGGCATTCTCCTCACCGGCTTTCACCAACATGCGCCCGCCTTCGCGGGGGAGGGTCTTCAGCCACTTAATCGAATTCTTGTAACTGCAGTGTTCACTCCACATACCCGAAAAGGCGCAGAGTTCATTGAAGTTGGGTGTGCGACCGAGTTTCTGTCGGATGAGCTCAAATTCTTCTTCCGTGAGGCGAAGTTGCTTTGCGGTTTGCGCGGTAATCTCCATAAAACGATTGGGGTGTGGCCGCAAAACTACCGATGAGGAAATGATTGCTCCCAATTTTTATCCACCGATCAGCTCAGATAGTTTGATACCTTGCAGGCAGGCATGAACTGGAGCATCCCGCTTTTCTCTGGCTACCTGTTTCTTTTCCTGTGGTTTGCGGGAAAAGCCGGCTTTTTCCGACGGTCGGGCCTCTCGGCTACCGAACTGCGTTCCCTGTTTCTTGTGAAAGTGCTGGCGGGTATTGCTTATGGCTATGCCGGACTTCATTATTACCAGCAGGGACAGCTGCTCGACACCTGGTGGCTGCATCATGCCGGGCGGGAAGAATGGCACTTACTCCAGGAGCATCCAGGCCAACTGTTCAGCGGCTGGCTCAGCAAAGATTATCCGCGGGGCTATGGGGGTTTTCTTTCGAGTCGCGGTTCCTGGTGGAACGATCTTCATACCAACGTATTTATCAAAGTGATGGCGTTGATGCAGGGATTGAGCGGAGGACGCTATTTTGTGATCGTCCTGTTTTTCGCCGCCGCTTCGATGACGGCTTCGGTAGCCCTGTACCGCTGGTTCCGTTCAATCTACCCCAACCGGAAGTGGCCGTTGCTGGCCGGCGCCTTTCTCATTCCCTCCCACCTGTTCTGGACCACCGGTATTTACCGCGATGCGCCCGTAGCGCTGGGCTTGGCCCTTGTGCTGTATGCCTTCGGCTGCTGGATCGGTGGCCGCGCCCGCGCAGGCCATGCCGCCGCCTTTCTGCTGGGCCTGCTGCTGATCCTCGTTTTCCGGAACTACCTGGTGTTATTGGTTTTTCCCGGCCTGCTGGCCTGGCGGCTCTCGGTTAACAGAAATACGGCGGCCTGCTTTACGGCTGTCTACGGCCTCACTGTTTTACTGTTCTTCGGGGCCCGGCTCTTGTGGCCGGCACTCGACTTTCCGCAGGCGGTCGTTGAAAAACAGGAAGACTTTCTGCGGCTGTCGGGCCGGTCTTTTGTGCCGATGCCCCTGTTGAGCCGAAGTGTGGGCAGCTTCCTGGCTGCCGCACCGGAGGCACTGCTGCGGATGCTCTTTCGTCCGCTGCCGGGCGATGCCTACAATCTTTTTCTGCGTCTTTCCTGCGCGGAGTTGCTTTTGCTGTGGGCGGTCGCCCTGGCGGCGCTGACGCGCCTGCGCAGCTTCCGTCTTTCGCCGCCACTTGCGTTTTGCCTCTTTTTTTCCGTATCGCTGTTGCTGCTGACCGGGTATATCGTTCCTTTCCTGGGGGCGATGGTGCGGTACAGGGCCCTGCTGCTGCCCCTGCTGCTTACCCCCCTGATCTGCATGGCATTTTCTTCAAAGCGCCCCTATACATATTAAATATTTTTATATATATGTATTTCGAGGCACCCCAACGCCTTTTTGATCATATTTCACGCTGCAAATGATGAGTTTAGCCACCGCCAGGCATAATTTTTTTGATTTTTTTGGCAGATAGCTCTTTTTTTGCACAAAATTTCTTCTATGTCATCCCTCCGGTTTGAGGCTTTGAGCCAGATTAATACGACAGCTTCCGAGGTTTCGGCCACCACGAAGGTCACGGGCATTTTTGCGGAAAATGTGTTCACCCATGCAACCGCCCGGCAATTCCTGAGCGACGAAGCTTACAAAAGCCTGATGGCTTCCGTAAAGAACGGGCACAAGATCGACCGCAGTATGGCCAACCAGATCGCCAACGGCGTACGTGCCTGGGCCGAAAGCAAAGGCGTCACCCACTACACGCACTGGTTTCAGCCCCTGACCGGAACGACGGCCGAAAAGCACGATTCGTTCTTCACGCTCAAAAGCGATGGCACGCCGATCGAAACCTTCGACGGCGATGCGCTGATCCAGCAGGAGCCGGATGCCTCCTCCTTTCCCAACGGCGGCCTCCGCGCCACCTTCGAAGCCCGCGGCTATACGGCCTGGGACCCCTCCTCTCCTGCTTTTATCATGGATATCGGCACGGGCAAAACCCTGTGCATCCCGACCATTTTTATCTCCTACACCGGCGAATCGCTCGACTACAAGGCGCCCCTGGTAAAGGCCCTGGAAGCCATCAACCGCGCCGCCGTGGATGTATGCAACTACTTCGACAAGAACGTAACCCGCGTAACGCCCACCCTGGGCTGGGAGCAGGAGTATTTTGTGGTGGATGAAAAGCTGTTCAATGCCCGTCCCGACCTGCTGCTCTGCGGCCGTACGGTATTCGGACACAGCCCCGCAAAGGGCCAGCAGCTCGAAGACCATTACTTCGGCTCTATTCCGGAACGCATTTACGCCTTCATGCGCGACTTCGAGCAGGAATCGTATAAACTCGGCATCCCCCTGCGTACCCGCCACAACGAGGTGGCCCCCGCGCAGTTCGAGTGCGCCCCCATTTTCGAGGAGTGCAATATCGCGGTAGACCATAATACGCTGCTGATGGACGTGATGACCCGCGTTGCCGCCCGCCATGGTTTGCGGGTGCTGCTGCACGAAAAGCCTTTCGCCGGCATCAACGGATCGGGTAAACACAACAACTGGAGTATGGCCACCGACACCGGTGTGAACCTGCTGGCGCCCGGCAAAACGCCGAAGACCAACCTCATGTTCCTCACCTTCTTCGTAAACACCATCAAGGCCGTACACGATTACGCCGACCTGCTGCGTGCTTCGATCGCTTCGGCCTCGAACGATTTCCGCTTGGGTGCCAACGAAGCGCCCCCGGCCATTATTTCGGTGTTCGTCGGACAATACCTGGCCAAGGTGCTGAACGACGTGAAAGAGCGCGTAGGTGATAAGTTCGACGAGCAGGATGAAAGCATGCTGAAGATGGACATCCACCGCTCCATCCCCGAGCTGCTGCAGGACAACACCGACCGTAACCGCACGTCTCCCTTCGCCTTCACGGGCAACAAATTCGAGTTCCGTGCCGTAGGTTCCACCGCCAACTGCGCCAACCCGATGACGGTGCTCAATACCATCATGGCAGAGACCCTGAAGCAATTCAAGCGCGATGTGGACGGCCTGATCGAAAAAGGCGAAAAGAAAGAGATCGCCATCCTGCACACCATCCGCGAATACATCGTGAGCAGCGAGCGCATCCTCTTTGAAGGCGATGGCTACAGCGAAGAGTGGGCCCAGGAAGCGGAGCGCCGTGGTCTTGCCAATGTAAAAACCACCCCGCTCGCCCTCGATGCCATGGTAACCGACAAGGCACTGAAACTGTTCGAGGATAACAACATCTACACCCATGCGGAACTTGAGGCCCGCCACGAGATCGAGCTCGAAAAATATATCAAAAAGGTGCAGATCGAAAGCCGCCTGATGGTGGAACTGGCCAGCACCCAGATCATTCCTTCGGCGATTCGCTACCAAAGCACGCTGATCCACAACCTGCGCGGACTGAAAGAGGTAGGCCTGGAAGCTTCCGGCGCCTGTACCCGCAACATGCTCGAAAAGCTCTCAAAACATATCGAAGAAGCCACCAGGGCTGTAGAAGCCATGGTAGAAGCCCGCAAAAAGGCCAATAATATCGCCGACACCCGCGAAAAGGCCATTGCGTATTGCACCGAGGTCAAGGAAGCGCACTTCGACAACCTGCGCTACCACTGCGACAAGCTCGAGCAGCTCGTCGACGACCGTGAATGGACGCTTCCGAAATACCGCGAGCTCCTGTTCCTCCGCTAAGACATCAAGCAATCGATACAAACGAAGGCCCCTTTTCAGGGGCTTTCTACTTTTGTTGAATACATGGTTTCGCGAGGGGGCTTAGTCACCCGATCATGTGATCTTCCCTCCGGATCACCCTACCGGCGCTGCTTTCTTTTCTTCAGCGCGCTTAAAAAAATCTGCTCATAGCTCACCAGCACCTGCCCTCTTGACAAGCGGTAAATATCGCTGGCCAGTTCAAAGCGGTAGCCCACATTGAGTTTCCCGGTACTGTTGAAGATCAGTTGCACGGAAGGTGCCAGATCCACATAATACTGCTCGCGGTCGAAGTTGAGATTGCGGTGACCAAGCAGTTCCAGGTACAGGTTGAGATTGGTTTGCCGGTAATCCGTATAACTACGGGGCAGCACAAGTACGCCTGCGGAAAGACTATACTGCAGTGCCTGGAAAGCATAACGGTTCTGCAACCCCTTATCCCAGCGTTCGCGGGGTAGCAGCTGAACGACGCTACCGGTAGCCGAAAAAGCCCATTTGTTGATCAATTGCGTTGCAATCAGCCCTCCCTGCACGCCGCTTTGGTCGCCCATCATATTGATGTCGTTATGATCCAGGTGATTCCGGCTCCAGACACCGGCGGCAAAGGCTGCCATCCGGAAATGCTGATGGACGTCGTCATGGCTCAGGAAGCGGTATTTGGCATACACCCGCCCGCCTTCAAAGATGAACTTCTGCCCGTGCATATCCGACAGCAGCAAGGCGCCATGCACCATCCACTTCTTGTTCAGTCCCAGCATCACCTCGGGCATATAGCGCTGCTTGAGCCGGCTGTCGTGCACTGAACGCATATACATACCGGTGAGCTTGGTGCTCACAGAACGTGACGGCATGTTGGAGGCCGGCTCGGAAAAAGGATACAACTCCTGGGCATCGGCACCGTGCAGGATGAAGATGCCAACCAGGATGGAAAATAGTTTTCTCATAATTGGTTCAGCAAGTCGAAAGTCAAAATTCAACAGTAAAAAGTCAAAACCTTCACGCCTGGCCCTACTTCCTGAGGGAGCAGCAGCGACGAACAGGTTTTGACTTTTGAATTTTGCCTTTTGAACTAGAGTAAGGCGTGATAAATACGGGTATCGGCATTCTGCCCGCAGCAGGAGGCGGCACGGCCGGTGCGCACACATTCGGCTTTCGACAGGGCCGCATATTTGCGGTGTTCCTTCAAAGAAACGAAAGACTTGTCGACGATACTGAACGTTACGGCCCCCGACAACTCACGACCGGCACCGTTCAGAAAGTGAACGGCCTGGTCGCCAATGCGCAGGTGGCTGTCTTTATCCACTTTTGCGCTTTCGGAGAGTAAGGCCGATACCTTGAGCGAAGCCACGGAGAAACCGGCATCTTCAACGGCCTGGCTGAGGGCATCGAATTCGACCCTGCTTCCTTCCCGGAAGCTCAGGTTGTACTGCTGGTTTTTAATGTCAACCATCACTTTCTCAACGAAGGGGACTTTCTCCAGCGCTTCCTTTACCGCCTTGGAACACATCGAGCAGGTAAGTCCGCTGGCCTGAAGATTCGCTTTTATGATCTGGGAATGGGCGCTACCCGACAATAGCAGCACCATCATGAATACAAGGATTGCTTTCATGGGAATTGCAGATTGAAAGGTGAGCAATTAGTGACCGGAGCAGCAGGCGCCTTTTTTGGCTGCAGCACCCTGGCAGGAAGGAGCAGAAGTACCTGCAACGGCGGTCGTGCAGGCATGCTTTCCGGCGGCATGCGCCATGCCGTCTTCCTTCTTGCAGCAAGCCTTGTCCGCACAGCCACCTTCTTTACAGCAGCTCATATCCGGACTGCACTTGCCGTCTTTCATGCAGGCAGTCGTTTTGCACTTTTCGCTATCGCAGCAGGAAGCGGCTTCCGTAGCGGCGCCGGCGCGCTCATACTTGCAGCAGCTGTGCAGCTTGTTGTACGCTTCGTCAGTTGCTTTGTAGTTCGGGGTATCATAACCCACAGCGGCAATGGCTTCCTGGATTTTGGCGGCATTAGACGTCTTGCTGTCGTACTTTACCGTGAGTGCCTTTGTGCTTTCGCTCCAGGAGGCAAAAGTAGCACCGGCAGCTTTGGCGGCCGACTCGATTTTCTTCTTGCACATGCCGCACTCACCGGCGACTTTAAAGGTTTCTTTCTTAGACTGGGCAAAGCCGGCTACAGCGAAAAACAGGAATACAAACGTGAGGAGGAAACGGAGATTCGTTTTCATAAAAAATTGCGTTTAATCAGAATTCAGAAAATAAAGAACAGCGTTCGGGGCGCGGGTTGCCGCGCCATGTGCAAACAGCGCTCTTCTAAATCCGGAAAACGCAATGAAAGACGTGGGTATCCTGACCTTTCAGCAAAGGGGGTGGCCCCTTGGCCGGTGCAGCGGGCAAGGCTACGGGCCGTGTATCAGGAATCAGGTACAGTGATGTAAAGGAAGGAACTTCGGCGGGCACCGAAAAGGCAAAAACGGCATACTGCGCGGGTGCCTGATCGTTCTGCAGTTTTACCACCTTGAACTCATCATGGCAACATTTGCTCTTGCCGCTTTCCATGCCGCAGGTATCGCAAAGATCTTTCTCCGAATGACCCAATTCCCAGGAATGGAAGCGATCCATGCAGTAATGCAGGTTCACCACGAAACCCGTGCTTACCGCGAAGTACGTCAGCAGGACCAATATCGTGAGTACCTTTTTCATGTTGCCGGACGAAGCAAATGTAATTCAAGCCTGCCGAAAAAGAGAATGACGGAAGTCAGGAGGAAAATGTTAACAAGGGTTTAGGGGGGTTAAGAGGTTTAGGGGTTTAGAGGGTCGGATACACCCTGGGGCAGAAACAGAACCGAAAAAAGACCTGAATACGAAATTCCTGGACTTTCTAAACTTCTGAACCTCCTTTTCGGCTTAATTCACAAAGCTCCAGTAAATCCCAAACCGGATCACGAGTGCCGGGTAGGGATAGCCCGGTGCGGCGAAGTTGTGTTCCCGGAAGCCGGCCGGCGCCCGGAACCGGAGCGTATTCAGGTTCTCGGCTCTCAAAAAGGCCTTGAAGCCCCGGATGCGGAAATGGAAAAACGCATTGATGTCGGGCCGGTTGCTGATTTGCAGGGTATCCTGAAAGCTGAATTGACCGATCACCGGTGAATAGGCATCGGCTTTATAGGGCGTATGATAGCGGCCTTCCAGCCCAATGGCTGCGGTAAGATTACGAAAGCCAAAGTTGCCTTCATAGGCCAGGCGGCTTACGGCAAAAAGCAAAGGCACGTGCACGGGGCCATTTCCCGGCTGTTGCTGCAGCCAGGCCTCGGTATCGAGATTGAAGCGGCGGTTCAGACGCACCACCTTGCGGGCGCGCAAACGCAACAGGTTAAAGAGCGGTGCCTGCTGCAACTCGCGGTAGCCGGTCACATACAGATAGTTGGCGATCAGCAGGTACTCTGCTCCCAGTTGCAGGCGCAGCCGCGGATTATCGAGATTGCCGAAAAAGCGGGTGGTATTTTCCTTGGCAAAGCCTTTCGGCACATCGAAATAAAAATTACTCCGGGCATCGTAGAGAAAAGGCGGTGTGCGCAGCGCATTCTCAAAGCCCACCTGCAGGCTCCCGAGGCGCGGTCCCAACACCCGGCTCAGGCGCAACAGGGCATATGCATCCCCTGCATTGTAACCGGCAAGGTGCAGCACGCCGGAGGCCAGCATGTCCCACTTCTGGTTGCGCGTGCGGTTGCGGTATTCGCCATGTACCCAGATATTGGTGTAGCGCAGCGTATCGCGCACTTCGCCGCTCAGTTGCTGCCAGGCAGCCCCCACGCGGAAATACTGCTGCAGGTTGCGCGGATCCGGGAACTGGTAGATCGAAACATCGTTGGTCAGCTCCTTCCAGGTATCCCTGATGGCCACGCGCCCACTGCGGGGACGGTTGGGTGCCAGGTAAAATCCGTAATTGTTGAAATAATAAGCCGAATCCGCCCGGTTGTCGGCATAGGTGAATTTCTGTTGCGCATAGGTGAGCGTATGCTCAATCCGAAGCCTTGGAAAGAACAGCGGGATGACCGTGGAGTCGGTGACCAGCGAGTCTTTGCGGCCCAGGTCGTATTGCTGGCGGAGCAGGGCCCGGAACTCGTTATAGCGGTTACCGGTGTTGATGGAAGTATTGGCCAGGAGGCCTGTGTTGCGCGTGGTGCCCGAAGACAGCTGGGTGGGAATGCCGTATCGGTCGGCCGTAAAACGCGGATCGTCGAGGTAGTTGGCATCGGTGAGAATGCCGCCGTTTTCCGAAGCCTGCAGTTTGTTGCCCAGCAGCACCAGGTAGTTGTTGTAGCGCTTTCTGGGCGACTGATACCAGCTGGTGAGCAGGTAATTGTTGTGGTTGGTGTTCTGGTTATTGAACAAGCCCGGTGAACTGATCAGTCGGTATTGTACCCCCACGTTCCAGGTAGGCTTCAGGTTTTGCGTCAGCACCAGGTCGATCACCTGCTGACCGCCACGGCCCAGTATCCACGCCAGTTCGGAATAAGGCCTCGTGGTGGTATGAAAACGAACGCCGTCCAGCGTCCAGCGGTAGGCATCGTAAGCATGAAAACCCGGATCGAAGCCGGTGCCGCTGCGGCCCTGAAAGAGCAGGGGGCGCGAAGCACCGCCGGTGTTTCCCAGCCACTGATGGGTGAAGGGAATCGGGAAACGCCGGTAAAAGTCGAGGATTGACGAATCTACCCGGAAGCGCCCCGCCGTATCCAGGTAGCGGAAGCTGATGGTGATGCTGTCTTCCTGTTTATTACGGCGCTTGAGGCTGTCGCTCCCACCCTGTCCGCCCTGCATCTGCGGCAGGCCGTTCTGGAAGGTCTGCAGGATGTTGCCCCGCTGAGCCAAGCCAGGCAGGAAGCTCAGTAGCCCGGCAAGGAGCAATAGCAAGGGCAAGGGTGAGTGGTAACGACGCATCAGAGCTGGCGGATCAGTTCGCGGAAAATGAGAGTCAGCTTGGGCTCTGCCGCATGGGCTGCTTCCAGTACTTCCTCGTGGGTGATGATATTCTCTTCCTCACGGATACCGATATCCGTAATGACGCTCATCGCAAATACATCCATGCCCATGTGGCGGGCGGCAATCACTTCCTGCACGGTGCTCATTCCTACGGCATGGCCACCCAGCACCTGGATCAGCTTGTACTCTGCACGGGTTTCAAAAGTCGGACCCGTAACGCCGAAGTAGACGCCTTCGCGCAGTTCGATTCCGGCGCCGCCTGCAATTTCACGCGCTTTGGCGAGGAGTTCTTTTTTGTAAGGCTCGCTCATATCGGGGAAGCGGGGACCGAAGCGCTCGTCGTTGCGGCCCAGCAGGGGGTTGATGGTAGCAAAGGAAATATGATCGGTGATGAGCATCAGGTCGCCCACCTTCCAGTGTGCGTTGACGCCGCCGGCGGCATTGGAAAGAAACAGGGTATGTACGCCCAGGTATTTCATCACGCGGATGGGGAACACCACTTCTTCGGGGCCATAACCTTCGTAGAAATGGAAACGGCCTGCCATGGCAATGATAGGCTTGCCGGCCACATGACCGAAGATCAGGCGGCCCTTGTGGCCTTCCACCGTAGACACCGGGAAGTGTGGGATATCGCCGTAGGGAATCTCTTTATCAACGGAGATTTCGTTCACGAAATTGCCGAGCCCGCTGCCCAGCACAACGCCGGCCTTGGCGCCCGAGGTATTGTAAGGTTGCAGGAAGGCAACGGCCTCCTGGATTTTGTCGTATAGGTTCATCGGCGCAAAGATAGCCGGACGGGAGGGAATGTGCTAATATGCTGATGTGCCGATATGCCGATATGCCGATGTGCCGATATGCCGATGTGCCGATATGCCGATGTGCCGATATGCCGATGTGCTGATTTGGGGATATGCCGATGTGCTGATTTGGGGATGGGGTAATGGTTCGATGATGATCCGGATTGGGGTAGCAGCTTATCCTTGTAAGGAATGCAGAACCCTCGGTACCCTTCTGAACCCTTCTGAACCCTCCTGAACCTTTCTAAACCTTCCTGAACCCTTTTTCTCTATTTTTGCCGCACTTAAATTTTCTACCACATGAATTTGCACGAGTACCAGGCCAAAGAGCTCCTGAAAAAATACGGAGTGCCGGTGCAGGAAGGCTTTGCCTGCAGCACCGTACACGAAGCCGAAGAAGCTTACCGCCAGATCAAGACCACTTATGGCTCGCCCTTCGCCGTTGTAAAGGCGCAGATCCACGCAGGTGGCCGCGGTAAAGGAAAGATCAAGGAAACGGGAATCAACGGTGTGAAGGTGGCTAAGTCGCTGGAAGACATCACCGAATTCGCTTCCAAGATCCTCAATGGTACGCTCGTCACCATTCAGACCGGTGAAGCCGGAAAAGTGGTCAACAAAATTTATGTAGCGCAGGACATGTACTACGACGGTGCAAGCGAGCGCAAAGAATTCTACCTCTCCATCCTCCTCGACCGCGGTACCGGCATGAACGTGATTATGTACAGCACCGAAGGCGGTATGGATATCGAGGAAGTAGCCCATAACACACCCGAAAAGATCTTCAAGGAGTGGGTGCACCCCGGCAGCCCGCTGCAAGGCTTCCAGGCCCGCAAGATCGCCTTTAACCTGGGCCTGAAGGGAGAAGCCTTCAAAAACATGATCAGGTTCGTCACCAACCTTTATAACGCATACGTGGGTGTTGATGCGGCCATGCTCGAGATCAACCCGCTGTTCAAGGCTGCCGACGACAAAATCGTAGCGGTTGACTGCAAACTCTCTCTCGACGACAACGCCCTGATGCGTCATCCCGATATCGCTGCCCTCCGCGACACCTCGGAAGAAGATCCGACCGAAGTGGAAGCCGGCAAGTTCAACCTCAACTTCGTGAAGCTCGACGGCAACGTGGGCTGCATGGTCAACGGAGCGGGTCTGGCCATGGCCACTATGGACATGATCAAGCTGTCGGGCGGCGAGCCCGCCAACTTCCTGGACGTCGGTGGTACGGCCAACGCCCAGACCGTGGAAGCCGGTTTCCGCATCATCATGAAAGATCCCAAGGTAAAGGCCATCCTGATCAACATCTTCGGAGGTATCGTTCGCTGCGACCGGGTAGCCCAGGGTGTGATCGATGCCTACAAGAACATGGGCAATATCGAGATTCCGATCATCGTACGTCTGCAGGGCACCAATGCCGAAGAAGCGAAAAAACTGATCGACGAGAGCGGACTGAAAGTGCAGTCGGCCATCCTCCTCAGCGAAGCCGCCGAACTGGTGAACAAGGCCGTAGCCTGAGCCGGCGATCAACAAAGTTAAAACCCACCAGAAAGCTGCCCATCCGGGCAGCTTTTTTTATAAAGCCCTTCCCGGGCTGCCAGCAGCAGGCGCAGGCAGTTCCAGAAGTCCAGGCGGGCGGCGGGTAAACCGGAAATGGTTTGCGAAGAACGGAAAGGCTCAAATACAAAAATCCCCCCGCTCGGCGCGGAGGGAAAATTTCATCTTATCACCGGCACCGTTTGGCAGAGGCACCGATTGCTTTCATAGGAACTCGGATAAAAACGGGCAATGTTCGAGATTGGGAACGGGTCCTCAAATATATTTGCTTCTTCCTTGCTCAACGTGTCTGAGCACTGCAATTTACCGGAGATAATTAGAAATTCCGAACTGCAATACGAAATACCACTTACCGCATTTATACGGATGAACAACGCTACACCCCTTATCCGCCCAATCGCTGCCTCAGACAATGTGGCCCTGGCCTCCGTCATCCGCCGAACGCTGGAGGAGTTTGGCGCAGCCCGACCGGGCACGGTATACTACGATGAAACGACCGACCACCTGTTTGAACTTTTTCAGACACCGGGGTCTTTTTATAATGTAGCCCTCATCCATGACAAAGTGGTGGGTGGCGGGGGGATCTTTCCCACAGAGGGACTTCCGGAAGGCACGGTTGAACTGGTGAAAATGTACCTGTTGCCCGAAGCGCGGGGGCTCGGACTGGGCGGTACCCTCATCCGCCGCTGCCTCGAGGGCGCCGCAGCATCGGGCTACCGGCAGGTCTACCTCGAAAGCATGCCCGAGCTGCGCCTCGCCCTGCGCACCTACGAGCACTTCGGGTTTCGCTACCTGGAGGCACCGCTGGGAAATAGCGGGCATCATGGATGCGGGCTGTGGATGGTACGCCCCCTGTCTCCCGAAGGAGGCACTTAGTTTCAGCCCTCCGCTGCGAAATCGTTTTTCCGGTCAGAACGTGCAACGATCCATGCGCTTTGTTCAACGTACAAAGGAGGTGTGAACAAAACATGCCGCCCCTGTAATTGGTTTGCTGCCGATTGGATATGCTCCATGTAGAATTATCCGCCTCAGGCCGGCAAAAAAGAACTGAGGGTGGTTTGCAGGCGATATCGACTGCTCGACCTAAGTGCCCCCTTCGGGAGACAGGGGACCTTTCACCTCATACAACGGACTAAACAAATACACCTTTCCGGTCTGCACCTCCGTTCCGCGGTGGCGCTTGCGGACTTTATCGCCTTTCTGAAACAGGCGTCCGTCGGTCGTCATGAAAAAGGCACCGGGAGCAAGGCTTTCTACGAGCACCAACCCTTCGCGTTGGGGATCGTAGCGGCGGAGCGTACGCAGTAGCAGGTCGTCGGCGCAGCTGCTGGCCGCCGGATTGTGCACCGAGCGCAGAAGGGCCTGGCGGATATCATCGGGAAACACATTCTGCTCGATAAAACGGGCCAGCAGTTGACCAAACAGACGCTTCCATTCCGCGCCATGCGGAGCCACCCGGTTGCCATACTGTTCAAACGTGAGCAGATGTGCCAGTTCGTGCAGCAGGGTGATCAGGAATGCATAGGGATTGAGATCACCGTTCACCGAGATGCGGTGGTTCTGGTCGCGGTGGCGGTGGCGGTAATCGCCCAGCACACTTTTTCGGGAGCGTGTTACGGTGAGGTGAACATGGTATTGCTGCAGGTAGGCGGCAACGGGTTCATAGGTGTGGGGCGGCAGAAAGCGGGCCAGGGCCGCCAGGGGTGCTTCCTGTTTGCTCATGATGCGGGTCCGGTCGTTTGCGCGCTCCGGCCGCGGAGCTGGCGGGTCAGCACCGACACTTCCACGAAGGTGTACACCAGGTAGAGCGCCATCAGCGTGAAAAAGGCCGGCTTGTTTAGATTTTTCTGGTAAATGGCGATATAGATGAAGGCTCCGATCAGGCAGAGGAACAGCTTCATCATGATGCTGGAATAAACGCTGCGCACAAAGGCATTCGGGTTCTTATCCTGCAGCCCCCGCTGCGCCAGACCGTACGAAAGCAAGGTGACGACAAAAAGGATGACGTTTCCGATCAGCAGCACCGACTGGTCGAAGCCACCACGCTCCAGGAGGCTTTTGCCCAGAATGAAGAAGCTGTTCAGGAAAACGAAGACGAGGATCAGCGGAAGGAAGGGCTTGCGGGTGGAACGGGCCATGCGGTTATTTACGTTTCGAGGTGTCTTTGACCAATGAATAGATAATTCCGGCCAGCGCCAGCAGGGGCAACAACCAGAGCAGCAAAGGTATCGAAATCCGCAGCCATTTGTCGGCCTTGTAACCGATAAACACCGCCACACCCAGGGCGATAAAGAGCTGCGTTGCCAGCCCGGCGTAGCGCATCAGCTCGGAGGCATTGCTTTTTCTTTCGGTTGAAGGAGGCATGGAAAAAATATTAACGTCAAAAATCAAAAGTAAAAAGTCCGTAATCCTTATCCGCCCTTGCTGCCGCGAACAGGTTTTGACTTTTGACTTTTAACTTTTAAACTAGTCATTACTCTCCTCTGGCTCGGGTTCCACCAGCAAGGTGGTATCGAGTTGCAAGGGGGCGCCGCCCGCCATTACCAGGCGCAGGTTTTCGAGGTACAGCCCCTGTATCCGCACCTGGCGCTCCAGGGAATCGGTTTTGTATTTCAACTGACGGAAGGCGTGACCGGACTGCGAATTTCCATACCCGGGAACGTAATATTTGAGGGGAGTAAATACAATCAGCAGCACCGTGAACACGACCAGCAGCACGAAAAGCGTACTCAATGCCACGTACACGGCGCGGCGCGACAGGCGGAAGGTGACCACCTCCTCATAGGTATCTTCATTCATCAGCACGAGCCGGTAGCGGTTCTGCAGGCGTTTCAGGGTCGAGCCGGGATCGAGTCTGGCCATAACAGGGAAATGTAGGTTGCCTGATTGCGGATAGATCTCAGCGATCCGCCATCCCGGATCCTGCATCCTCCATCAGAGAAGGCCAAAGTACCGTAGTTTTACCTGTTTTCGCCAATTTTATCGCTTCATTTATACTATTTTGGCCGGAATTCAGTTATTGATCCTACTAGTAGTGCCGTTCATGAACCGCTCCTTCCGTTTGCACCTCCTTTTGCTCCAGCTGGTGCTGGGCAGCTTTTTTGCGCTGCCGGCCCGCGCCCAACTGGGCTTCAATCTCGACATAAAAAAGCCGGAACCTTACGATAACCGCCAGGTAAAAGCCGAAAAGACGCCCGATAAGCCCATCAAGGCTCCTAAGCGCCTGATGCAGAACATGGTCACGCATTACAACTACTTCTTCAATGCGAACGCAAAGCTGAACGAGGTGATCGAGGTGGCCAAAAGCCAGCACAAAGACAACTATACCCGCCTCCTCCCCTTCTACAATTACACACTCGATGCCACGGCTGCACAGGCCCAGTTGCTCGATTCGGTAGTGATCAAGTCGAAAACCGGGATCGTGCTGCACGATCTTCGCAACGACTGGGTCGACAACCTTTACCTGCTCTGGGGCGCGGCGCACTACCTCAAAAAGGAATATGATTCGGCCTACACGATGTTCCAGTTCATCAACTGGGCCTTTGCCGAGAAAGAGAAGGACGGCTACTACCGCTACATCGGCAGCCGCATGGATGGCAATAACGCCATGCAGGTGGCCACGAAGGAAAAACCCAGCAGCCTGCCGCGGCGAATGTTCAGCGAGCCGCCCTCGCGGAACGAAGCCCTCGTGTGGATGATCCGCACCTATATCCAGCAGGGCGCCCTGATCGAAGCCGGCTCGCTCATCAGCACTCTTCGTAATGATCCCGTCTTTCCCAAACGCCTCCGCGACGAGCTTGAGGAGATACAGGCCCTGTATTTCTACAACCAAAAGGTGTGGGATTCGGCGGCACTGCACCTGGTGCAGGCTTTGGGCGCCGCGGGCAACCGCCAGGAGCGTGCCCGCTGGGAGTACCTGGCCGCACAGCTCTTCGAACGTACCAACAACTACGAACAGGCCCGGCTCTGGTATGGTAAAGCCATCGACCACACGGTGGATCCGGTCATGGAAGTGTATGCACGCCTCAACCTGATCCGGATCAACAAAGAAGGAGGGGATGGTTATATCGACCGCAACGTGGCGACACTGGTCAAGATGGCGCGAAAAGACAAGTATGAGGACTACCGGGATGTCATTTACTCGATGCTGGCGCAAATGGAACTCGAACGCGGGAACTTTGCGGCAGCCCAGGATTTTCTCCGCAAATCGGGTAAATACAAAACCGACAACCAAACGGCGAACAACGAAGCCTATCTCGCCCTCGCCGACCGCACTTTCGAGCAGAAGCAATACCAGCCGGCTGCAACTTTTTACGACAGCGTACGGCTCGATGGACTCCTGAGCACCGACTCCCTGCGCGTTCAGGAGTGGAAGCCCCTCCTCACCCGGCTCATATACTATACCGGCACCATTGAGCGGCAGGACAGCCTGCAACGGATCGCCTTCCTGAGCGAAGACGAGCGCCGTGACTTTATCAGGAAGATGGTCCGCCAGCTCCGCCGGGCACAGGGTTTGAAAGAGGAAGCACAGAACCAGGCAAGCCGCAGCACGCCGGCACCGGATCCCTTCACGCAACAAAACCAGAACCCACGCGGCGAATGGTATTTCTACAGCGACAATGCGCGTCGCACGGGGCAAGCCGCCTTCAAGGCCACCTGGGGCGACCGCCCGAATGTCGACAACTGGCGCCGGATGACGGATGTATCGAACCAGCTGCGGAGCAGTATACCGGAAGCCACCCGCGGCCTGCGGAGCGGCAGTGCGGCCGACCCCTCGGCCGCCACCGACGACCCGCTTTCGTATGAAGCATTGGTGCGCAAAGTGCCGCTTACACCCGAAGCCATGAAGCTGTCGAACGATAGTATTCAATACGCCATGAGGGGCCTCGCGCGCCTGTATGCCGCAGACATGGAAGACCATAAAGCAGCAGTGGAAACACTGGAAGCACTGCGCCGGCGTTTCCCGGAACCCGACAGCATGGAGCAGGTTCTTTTCGGCCTCTATTTCAGCTATCGCCTGCTCGGTAACACCACGAAGGCCGAAGAGATAAAACGCCTGCTCGAAAAACAATTCCCGTCTGGCCGCTACACCGCCATCGCAAGTACAGGCCAGGACCCGCAGTCGGGAGAGAAAAAGCGCAAAGCTGCCACCAAAGCCTACGAGGCCGTCTATGACCTTTACCTGTCCGGACGCTACCAGGAGGCGGAAGCTGCGAAGCGGAATGCTGACAGCACCTATGGCACCAGCGTGTGGGAACCACAGCTGTTGTACATCCAGGCCGTGGCTCAGATCAAGCAGCAGCAAGACAGTGCGGCGCGTCAGTCGCTCAATACGCTGATCGCTCAGCATGCCGGCACCGTGCTGGCGCAGAAGGCGCAAACCATGATCAATGTGCTGGGCCGCCGCCGGCAGATCGAGGAGGAACTGCGCAACCTGCAGATCGAACGCCCGAAGGAAGATACCTTTTACGTGGAACCCATGCCGGTAGCCACCAACATCCGGCAGCAATCCGCCATTTCCGCACCTGGAACCAAAGACAGCGCTACGGTTGTCATCAACCGCCCCCTGGCAGGAAAGCCGTCTATCGACAGCAGCCGCCTGACACCTGTAAGGCCGATCGCAAAGCCGGTCAGCGATAGCAGCCGCTCGAAACCGCCAAAGCCGGTCATCAGGCCAGGGTCGCCTTACAACTATCATCCCGACTCTGCGCATTTTGCTGTTGTTGCGCTGATCAACGTCGACCAGGTATTCACGAATGAGGCCCGGAATGCCTTCAACCGCTACAACGCTGAACGGGGCAACGACCGCAGCCTGCAGGTAGCAGAAGTAAACGATCAGCTCCGCCTGCTCCTCATCGGCCCCTTCAACAACGCATCTGATGCGGTAGAGTATGTTAGGGCAGCGAAACCCGTTGCCGGATCAGAAATTCTACCGTGGATGCGTGCAGCAAACTATTCCTTCAGCATCATCTCGCAGGGCAACCTCAACACCGTGCGCCAGGCCAAAAGCATGGATGCCTATCGCGCCTTCCTCGAGCAGGTGCTGCCGGTGAAGCTTTGATGAGTGATGAGTGGGGAAGCATCTCGGTAATGCACGGTGATTTCGCGGTACCTGCATCGCTCAATTGCTGCTTTCAGTAGCTTTACCGCTCCGGTACGTGCCGGAACTTCGAAAGTTCCTGTTGTCTTTTGGACATCAAAGCGCATCCTGCGCATCCATTTAAGGCACAGGCTTTGCTCATCCATTCGCAGCATTATGAAACAACCGATAACAACGCCGCCGACCGACCGGCAACCCGCTCCGCGTCCGCGGGTGAAGACAGGTGTCCGGATTTTCTGGACCCTGTTCCTGGCGGGCTTTGGTGCTTTCTTCCTGGTCATTGCGCTCGCCCTGATGGGCGTATTCGGCAAAATGCCTTCGCTGAAGCAACTGGAGAACCCGACCCTGCTCCAGTCATCTGAAGTGTATGCCGCCGATGGCACGCTCATGGGTAAGTACTACCGCGAGCGGGGCAACCGCAGCAATGTCAACTACAGTGAAATCTCGCCCCACGTGATTCATGCCCTTGTGGCCACGGAAGACGTGCGTTTTTACAGTCACTCCGGAATCGACTGGAAACGTACCGGCAAAGCCTTCCTGACCATGGGCGCCGATGGCGGTGGCTCTACCATCTCGCAACGGCTGGCCAAGGCCCTGCTCGGACAGGGCAACAAGAACGTGGTGCTGCGCGTAATCGAAAAGCTGAAAGAGTACATTATCGCCGTGCGACTCGAACGCAACTTTACGAAAGAAGAGATCCTGGCCTTGTATCTCAATGCTGTTCCGTATGGTGATAACGTCTACGGCATCCGCAACGCGGCCCGCACCTTCTTCTCAAAAGAGCCCGACCGCCTCGATCCCAACGAATCTGCGGTGCTGGTAGGCATGCTGAAGGGTAACTCGCTGTATAACCCGCGTACGAACCCCAACGCCGCCTTTCAGCGGAAGAATGTGGTTATCGGACAGATGGAGAAAGCTGCCTACCTCAAGTCGGAGGAAGCGACCCGGTACCGCGCCACCCCGATCCCCCTGCAGTACCAGAAACTCGATGAAAACACCGGTTATGCGCCCTACTTCCGGGAGGTGCTCAAAGACGAGATCCGGGAGGCACTGAAGGATCTGACGAACCAGGATGGGGAGCCCTACAATATCTATGATGATGGTTTGAGAATTTATACAACGCTCAACCCCCGCATGCAGGAATACGCCGAAGAAGCGGTGGCCCAGCAGATGCCGATGCTGCAGCGCTCCCTGAATGCCCAGTCCAACATCCGCAACGGATCGGTGTGGAAAGACCACGAGAATGTGCTGGAGGCCGCCATGAAGAATTCGGACCGCTGGCGCAACCTGAAAGACGAAGGGTTGGAGGAAGAGGCCATACGTGCCAGCTTCACCCAAAAGGCACCGATGAAGGTATTTGCCTGGAACGCCAAAAGGGAGAAAGACACGGTGATGACGCCGATGGACTCGATCCGCTATCACCGGCAGATGATGCAGACGGCCTTTATGGTGATGGACCCGGTCACCGGAGAAGTGAAAGCCTGGGTGGGCGGGGTTCATTTCAAGACCTTCAAATACGATCACGTAAACATCAAAACCCAGCGGCAGGTGGGTTCTTCCATCAAGCCGTTCCTGTATGCACAGGCGATGGAAGAAAGGGGTTTTACTCCCGAAACGCCGGTGGAAGACGTGCAGCAAAGCTTCGGGAAAAACCAGCTGGTGCCGGCAACCACCAAATCCTGCACCGGGCGCACCATGAGTATGGCTTCCGCACTCGCCTGGTCGAAGAACTGTGCCACGGCTTACATCATGAAGCAGGTAGGCCCGGAACAGTTTACTGGTTTTCTGCAGCGCTTGAATATTCCCACCAAGGTGGAGCCTCATCCTTCCATCGCACTCGGCTCCTGCGACCTTTCGATGTTCGAGATGATGTGGGGCTATAGTATTTTCCCCGGCCACGGCTACAGCACCCGTCCGAAGATGATCACCCGCATTGAAGACCGGAATGGTAATGTGATCAAGCGGATCGACATGACGGCCGACCGCAAATCGGTAATCAGTGAGATCACCGCCTACAACATGACCCGACTTATGGAAGGAACGGTTACGAAAGGAACGGCCGCGGGGCTGATGCAATCGTTGGGCGCGGCTGAAATGGGCGGCAAAACCGGCACCACCAACAACAACGCGGATGCCTGGTTCATCGGCTATACGCCGCAGCTCGCCGCGGGCGTTTGGGTGGGTTGCGATGACCGGTTTATCCGAATCGAAAGTGCGCAAGGCTATGGCGGCACGGCTGCCCGTCCGATCTGGCAGACCTTCTTCTCGAAAGTTTATAATGACCGTACGCTGGGCATCGAGCGCAACGCCGTATTTGCCCGTCCGGCCGATATGGACAACAGCGTGCTGAGCGGCGATGTGGAGAGCATCATCCCCGACGATATCGAAAATGCAGAAGGAGAAGATATGGGTGCCGGAAGCGCCGACGACTATCAACTGGATACGACCAGCGAGTATATTCCGCCGGAGTCGCAGCGCCCGAACGACGAACCGGCACCGAAACCCGCAAGACCGCGCCGCGACAGCACACCAGGTCCTCCGAAAATCGGAGAAGCCGCCCCTCCGCAGGAAGCCGAACGCAAAGGCATCTTCCGCAAAATATTCGGCGGAAAGAAAGACAAGGAAAAAGAGAAACCCGAAAACGACTATTAAAGAAAGCCCCCGTTCAGGGGCTTTCTTCATTTCAACCGGCGGCAGCAGCAGTTCATCCGCCGCTTTGCCAGCTAACCATAATTTAGAAAAACGGATGCAGCGCTTTCGTCCAATTTGTGGTCTAAACGAAAAGCACCGAACCATGAAAAACACCCTGCATTATCTCCTCCCGCAAAACGACGCGGGCACCCTGTCGGCCCTTTGGCCCCGGTGGTCGCGCCTGCTTACTTACTGGCAAGAGAGACTCCGTTCCGCCGCAGTAACTGCCGAGCCTGAAGTCTCCTTCAGAGGCATCGTTACCGATGGAAATGGCCTGCCGGTACCTTTTGCCCGCATCGAATTCGGAAATGCGCGTTACTACACCATCGCCAACGCCGCCGGCCAGTATGTACTGCATGTGCCCCGCCCCTATTGCTCTGAGGCCTGCTACCTGACCGCTTTTGGCCAGGGCCTGCGCCCGCAGACCATCCAGGTACAGGCTGATGGCCCTACCGTAGAAACCCGGTTCCTGCTCGAGGCCAGCATTCCCGCTAAAGTGGTACCGATGCGCAACGGTGGCTTGCCTACCCATCGCGAGTAAGCGAAGGCAAGAGGGAACACATCCGGGATCTCGGTCGGCGAATGGAACCGGCATCCCTGATTTGGGCCCTGCCCCTTTGGGATGATAAAAAGCGAAACCCACCGATGGTGGTTTTTTTATGTTCCATGGAAAGGGTCCTGAGGCGGCCAGGGAAGCCTTGCCGGGCCGCAGGGGATGCCTGCCTTGCCACCTGTCAGCGGCCGGCCCGGATATCGCGCCCCGGCTCTGTGCATACGCCGGCACCATGCACAATCAGACGCTGCTGCACCTGATCGAAACTCATATCGACCCAGCCTGTATAAATACGTTCGCCCCGATGCAGCCGAAACGGCATGTAGTGATGGGTGGCCTGGCGCCAGAGCCCTTCCCAAACGGGCGGACGGGCCGTAAAGAGCAGTTGCTGCGCCAGAAGTATCGAGGAGGCATTATACCAGTTAAAGCCCGGAAAACCCCGAAAGGAGATCAGGGCATCAGCGGCTAGCACCGGAACCGCCTCCGCCTCGTTCACGGCAAAATCGGTATGAAAGGCACCGAAAGCAACCCATTGCCGTTTATCGATCTGGTAGATCGGATCACCAATAAGCTGTGTTCCGAAACCGATATCATAACGGCCGTTGCCGTCGAGGTCAAACACAGCAGAACGGTTAAGCCGGATGACCGTGTCGTTCAGGTCGAGGTACTGCACCGGTGCCGGAACTGCGGTTAGGGTTTGGCCGGGTGGATGTTTGCGGCAGGCTGACAGGAAGGCCAGTGCCATCAGCAGGGGTGTTATTCGGTATAGCATAAACCAAATGTCCATTAGCGGACCAGATCCCTGTAACCGATCCTGCATCAACTGAGCAGCAAAAAGGCTGAATTGTAAAAAAACGGCCACGCCATCAGCCCGCTGTGCGGTGGCGGAGGATTTCAGCGGCGACGGTCAAATCGGCCGGACGTGTGATCTTGATATTATCCTCCTCTCCTTCTACCAGCTGAATTTTGAGTCCGTAAGCTTCTACTACGGTTGCCTCATCGGTAAAGCGTTCTTTGTAATCGATGGCAAATGCGGGAAGCAGGATGCGGCTGTGAAAGGTCTGTGGTGTTTGTACCAGCACAACGCGGTTCCGCTCCAACGATTCGTTTTCGCTGCCGCTCAACAGGCGCACGCTGTCGCGGGCCGGAACTACCGGGATGGCACTGCCGTTCTCCAGCGCCTTTTCATGACAGCGGCGAATGAGGTCGGCCGTGAGCAGGCAACGAACGCCGTCATGCACGAAGACGATCCCATCCTCTTCCACGAGTTGTAAACCCTTCTGCACCGAATGAAACCGGGTCTCCCCTCCTGCAGTAATCCGGATGCGCTTGTAATCGACCCAGGCATCAATAATCTCCCGGCCCATGTCCGTATAATCTTCCGGAAGCACCAGAATCAGTTGCAGGTCATCTTAGGCCTCCAAAAAGGTTTTGATGGTATAATACAGCACCGGCTTATCGCCCAGCAGCAAAAATTGCTTTGGTGTAGCGCTGCCCATCCGGGTGCCGGAGCCTCCGGCCACGATGATCGCGTATTTCTTCATGAATAAAGGTTGACGGTCGGCAAAGGTAGGAGGTGATTGGTTTGTTGGTTGATTAGTTTACGGGTTGATTAGTTGATTAGTTGATTAGTTGATTGGTTTGTCGGTCTATTCGCTACCAACCCTCAGGAACCTTCAGAAACCTTCACAACCCATCAGAACCTCTCACTTCGCTCACTTATAAATCCCGGTTTCCTTCAGACCGGCGCTATTTTGCACGCCGCGGTACATTCCCTCCGAATTAAAGAGCAGTGCATGATTTCCCTGTGCATCCACACCGATCATGCCGCCCTCGCCGCCGATGCGCACAAGCTTCTCGTGCACGACCACCTGCATGGCTTCCTGCAGGCTGAGCCCACGGTACTCGATCAGGCAACTCACGTCGTAGGCCGCCACGGCTTTAATGAACAGCTCGCCATGACCGGTACAGGAAATAGCGCAGGTGGCATTGTTGGCATAGGTGCCGGCACCAATGATGGGGCTGTCGCCGATACGGCCCCACTGCTTATTGGTCATTCCGCCGGTAGAGGTTGCTGCGGCGATATTGCCGTGCAGATCGCAGGCTACGGCGCCAACCGTTCCGAACTTCTTGTCTGGAAATTCGTCTTTGTACTCATTGGTATGATCGATCAGTACCCGGTCGGTATGACAAACGCTCTGCCATTGCTCGTAACGGGTTTGCGAGAAAAAGTAATCGTCGGCTTCGAAAGGCAGCTTTTGCTCGCGGGCAAACTCCATAGCGCCATCGCCGCTGAGAAATACATGCTGGGTGTCGCGCATCACACGGGAGGCAAGGAGGATGGGATTGCGCAGGTTGCGGATATTGGTGACCGCCCCGGCGCCGAGGGTACTACCATCCATCAGCGCCGCATCCATTTCGTGACGGCCCTGCTTCGTAAATACCGAACCCCGGCCGGCATTGAAAAGAATATGATCTTCCAGCACAACGGTAGCGGCGGTTACGGCATCGATGGCGCTTCCTTTCTGCTCCAAAACCGCATAGCCGGCAGCCAGTGCGCAATCCAGTGCCGCCAGGTATTCCTGCTCCAGTTCGGGGGTCATATCCGAGCGCAGAATAGTACCGGCTCCGCCATGAATCGCAATCGTGAATGTCTGCATAGGAGGGCAAAAGTATAAAGGCAAAAATCAAAAGTCAACACTTCGACGGGGTAAGCCTTAAAGAAAGGCTATGCCGCGGTTGGTGACTTGAGCATTATTTTTTTCCCAGAAGCAGCTCCGTTTCCCGGAGCAGCTGCCGCGCATCGATCGCGGCCGTGCCCACCACTTCACAAACAAGACCACCGGCGATATTGGCGATCTCCGCCATCAGCCTTACGTCGCGGGTTGCGGCATATACCAGGGCGGCCACGGCGATCACCGTATCTCCGGCACCCGACACATCCGCAATGTTGCGGAAGTGCGAGGGGATCAGCGCTGCCTCATCACCCTGCTGATAGAAGACGCCCTTCTCCGACAGGGTAATGAAAGAAATCTGGTGTTGCAGCTGACGAAACAGCTCATAGTGAATGTTCTGCAGTTGCTGCTTCTGCGGGTCAACGCGAAGTAAGTTGAGTGCTTCGCGTACTTCGCCCAGGTTGGGTTTGAATATGTCGACGCCCTTGTAGGCAAAGAAGTTCTTTCGCTTCGGATCCACCGCCGTCAGCACACCCGATTCGCGGCAGGCACGAATGACTTCGGTGATGATCCTTTCGGTGAGCACCCCTTTGTTATAGTCTTCCAGTATCACGATATCCGGACGCACCTCGCTGAGGAAGCGGTGGAAAGAATCGAGCAGGCTGTCTTCATCGCTCCGCTCCAGCTCGCGGGTGATCTCGGTATCCAGACGCATCATCTGCTGGTTGCGGCTGATGATACGGGTCTTATTTGTAGTTATACGGTCGCGGCTTCGGATGCAGTAGGCCGAATTGACCTGCAGGTTTCCGAAAAGCTGGACCAGGCGCAGTGCGTCTTCATCATCGCCGGTAACGGAAAGCACAAAGGCACGGGCACCAAGAGATTGGATGTTATAGGCCACGTTGCCTGCTCCCCCGATGCGGTACTCCTTTTTATCGAGCGACACCACCGGCACGGGTGCCTCGGGCGAAATACGCTCCACGTGTCCCCACATATAGGTATCCAGCATCACATCGCCGATAACACCCACTTTTAGCTCCGGAAAGCGGCTGAATAGTTCCGCGAAATGTACCATCATCGGGCTGTTCGTTTATTGCGGCTCAAAGCAAGGAAATAAATCGGTATCCCGGCCAGCACGATGGCGATCCCGGGCCAGGTAAACTGGGGCTTGAAAATTACCAGCAGGGTACAGAAGGCAAGTCCCATCAGGATATACAGTATCGGCATCAGCGGATATCCGAACGCCTTGTAGGGCCGCTCCAGTTCGGGGCGTGTGCGGCGCAGGACGAAAATACCGATGATCGTGAGCATGTAGAACACCACGACCACCAGCGATATCATGTCGAGCAGGTCGCCGTACTTTCCGCTGAGGCTCCAGAGACAGGCTACGACGCACTGCACCCAGAGTGCGAGCCCGGGCACCGCATTGCGATTCAGCCTGCCGGCCTGGCGGAAGAACAGTCCATCCTGCGCCATCGTATAATACACACGGGCGCCCGCCAGGATGAGACCATTGTTACAACCGAAGGTCGAAATCATGATCATCAGGGCGATGACGATGGTTCCTATGTTGCCGAAGATGGCATTGGAAGCGGCCACGGCCACACGGTCTTTCTCCGCGGAGGCGATTTCCTGCATGGGCAGCACCGCCGTGTACATGATGTTGGCCGTTACGTAAATGATGGTCACGATCAGCGTACCCAGGAACAGGCTCAGGCCGATATTGCGCCCGGGATTCTTGATCTCGCCGGCGATAAAGGTCACGTTATTCCAGGCATCCGAACTGAAAATCGATCCCACCATGGCCGAAGCGATGGCACCCAGTGCGGCGGCCGTGACATAGCCGCTGATACTTCCATCGGCACTCAGTTGCTGCAGCTTCCACCCGTCGGCCCAGTTGGCTTTCCACACATCGCCCTTGGCCAGAATGAGTCCGAAGGCGATCAGCCCGAACAAACTTACCAGCTTGGTCAGCGTAAACGTGGTTTGAATGAACTTGCCGTTCTTTACACCCCGGCTATTGATGAACGTTAGCAATACGATGACGACGATGGAGAGCAGCTGGGCCGCCGAAATGGTCCGGAAACCCAGGTCCAGCACCACGTTGTCTTCACTGAACACCGGCACCAGGTAAGCCGTGAACTTGGCAAAGGCCACCCCTACCGCTGCAATCGTCGCCGTTTGTATGACTGCGAAAAAACTCCACCCGTAAAGAAAGCCGACGAGCGGATTATACGCTTCCTTGAGGTACACATACTGCCCGCCCGCCCGGGGAAACATGCCACTGAGCTCGCCATAGCTGAGGGCTGCGGTGAGCGTCATAAAGCCCGTCAGCAGCCATACCAGGATCAGCCAGCCCGCACTGCCTACGTTGCGGGTGATATCGGCGCTAACGATAAAGATACCCGAGCCGATCATCGACCCGGCCACGATCATGGTGGCATCGAGAAGGCCCAGCGAGCGCTTAAAATGGCCGCTCTCGGCCCCACTGTCCTTCGGTTCAACAAGCAGATCCGCCATAGCTTAGATTTGGCCGTCAAGATAGGAAAAAGATGAAGCCCTCCGCACCCGCCAGCTACGGGATGCAAAAAGGAGGATGATCGCTCATCCTCCTTTCGATTTATCTGTTGCTGACAGCAGCTTACTTCTTCTTCTTGTACCGGTCGTTCAGCCCCTTGATCACATCGCCCGTGATGTTGAACGCCGAATCTTTGAAATAAAAGAGACCGGGCTCATACGATACGATATAGGAATACTGACCGCTGTTATTGTACTCTTTGAGATAATCTTCGATATGCTTGCGTACCTCCTGCAGCCGGCGCATTTGCAGGTCCTGGTATTCCTGTTTCAGCTGCTGCTCGCGGCTTTGCATGATCTGCTGGGTCTGGAGCATGTCGCGCTGCGCCATCTCCGACTGCGTCTGGTTCATATTGACCGCCTGAGCCTGGTAGCTGGCTGCTTTGTTGCGGTAATCCTTTTCCATGCGCGACAGCTCATTGGCCATCGCATCTTCTTTCTTTCCCAGCTCCGACTTGATATCCTTCACCATGGAAAAGGCATTCTCAATAGAATCCATTTCGAAATAGGCGATGCGGCATTGGTTGGAGCCCGCTGCACTGCCGGCTTCGGATACCCGTGCTGCCGCAACGGCTGTTTTCGGAAGCTCCTTTCCTGAAAAATGCAGGTAGAAAAGAACGCCAACAGCCACCAGCAATACGAGATTCAAAACAAGCAGGCCATTTTTCATGCAGGGAAATTTTGTGCAAATTAAAGGGCAATTGCCGGTTCGCCGGTCGTGCAGCTCAACTTTTTCAAACGATTAACAGCGGTACGGGCTTTGCTTTCAAAGTAAAAAATCAATAGCTATGGGCATTATCTCCTGGATCCTGCTGGGCCTGGTGGCCGGCGCCATTGCCAAAGCACTGAAGCCGGGCCGCGATCCGCAGGGCTGTATCGTGACGATGATCATCGGGATCGTAGGCGCCGTCCTGGGCGGCTATATCGCCACTCTCCTGGGCTGGGGCCGGGTCGATGGCTTCAACCTCTACAGTATTCTTGTGGCTACCGGCGGAGCAATCATCGCCTTGCTCATTTGGGGAGCGATTGCGGGCAAACGGCGATATTAGGAAAGGCTTTGGTTTTTGGGTTGTCATCCCGAGCGGAGCAAAAAGATCAGCGTTCTGACGGTTCCTGATGGTTTTCAAGCGTTCCTCATTCTCCCTGCCCTCCGAAGATAAAAAAAGGCCGCCTCTTTCGAGGACGGCCTTACTTCGTTGTTCGATATTCGATATTCGATAATCCTTACTCTTCCTCGTCAAAGCTCATCGCTTCGCGGGTCGTCTGCAGCAGTTCATACTCTTCCTTGCTGCCCACGATCATGTTCTCGAAGTCGCGCAGACCGGTACCGGCCGGGATGAGGTGACCGGTGATCACGTTCTCCTTCAGGCCGAGCATGTCGTCGGTCTTGCCCTGGATGGCGGCAGAAGACAGCACTTTGGTCGTTTCCTGGAACGAAGCGGCGGAGATCCAGCTCGTTACACCCAGCGAAGCCTTGGTGATACCGAGCAGCGTCGGGGCCGAAGTGGCCGGCTTGGCGTCGCGGTATTCCACCAGCTTTCGGTCGTTGCGGCGCAGGTTGGAGTTCTCCTCACGCAGCTCGCGCAGGCTCACGATCTGGCCGGGGCGCATCTTCGTCGATTCGCCGGCTTCCGTCACCACCTTCTTGTCGAAGATATAGTCGTTCTCCTCGAGGAACTCGAACTTGTCGACCAGGTCCTCTTCGAGGAACTTGGTATCGCCTGGGTCTACGATGGACACTTTGCGCATCATCTGGCGAACGATCACCTCGATGTGTTTGTCGTTGATCTTTACACCCTGGAGGCGGTATACTTCCTGGATCTCGTTCACTACGTACTGCTGTACGGCGAAGGGACCCTGGATGTTGAGGATATCCTGGGGAGCGATCTGGCCGTCGGACAGGGCAGAACCGGCTTTCACGAAGTCACCGTCCTGCGCCAGAATCTGGCGGGTCAGCGGCACGAGGTACTTGCGGGTGACGCCATCCTTGGCTTCGATAATGATTTCGCGGTTACCCCGTTTTACAGCACCCATGGTCACCACACCGTCGATCTCGGAAACGATGGCCGGGTTGCTCGGGTTACGGGCTTCGAACAGTTCCGTTACGCGCGGCAGACCACCGGTGATATCACGGAGCTTGCCGAGTACGCGCGGGATCTTCACGATTACCTGGCCCGCCTTCACTTCTTCATTGTCTTCGATGACGATATGCGAACCGGTCGGGAGGTTATACGACTTGTTCTCTTTTCCTGCCAGCAAAATCGACGGAATCTTCGTCTTATCGCGGGTTTCGATGACCACTTTCTCGCGGTGTCCGGTCTGTTCGTCCGACTCTTCGCGGTAGGTAACGCCTTCGATGATATTTTCGAATTTGGTCGTACCGTTGATCTCGGCGATGATGACGTTGTTGAAGGGATCCCATGCACAGATCACGTCGCCCTTCTTGATCTTCTGACCATCCTTCACCGACAGGGTCGCGCCATAGGGAACGTTGTTGGTGATCAGCAGACGATCATTCTTCTCGTCGACGATCCGCACTTCACCCGTACGGCCGATGACCACCTGTACCTTGTCGCCCTCGTTGTTCGTGGTGGTAACCGTACGAACCCCGTCGAACTGAATGGTACCGTCGAACTTGGCCTGGAGGGTCGATTCTACCGAAGCAGAGCCGGCCACACCACCCACGTGGAAGGTACGGAGGGTCAGCTGCGTACCCGGTTCACCGATCGACTGGGCGGCGATGATGCCCACGGCGTCGCCGCGCTGGGCTACCACACCCGTTGCCAGGTTGCGGCCATAGCACTTCACGCAGGTTCCGCGCTTGGCTTCGCAGGTCAGCACCGAGCGTATTTCTACGGTTTCGATGCCGCGCTCTTCGATCTTTTCGGCGAGGTCGGAGGTAATCTCTTCACCGGCACCAACGATCAGCTCGTCGTTGATGGGATCGTATACATTATGAAGCGAGGTCCGGCCTTCAATACGGTCGGCCAGCGGCTCGATGATGTCTTCGTTGTCTTTCAGGGCCGAAGTGGCGATACCGCGCAGGGTGCCGCAATCTTCCTCCGTCACCACCACATCCTGGGCCACGTCTACCAGACGGCGGGTGAGGTAACCGGCGTCGGCCGTCTTCAGGGCCGTATCCGCAAGACCCTTACGGGCACCGTGGGTGGAGATGAAGTAGTCCAGTACGTTCAGACCACCCTTGAAGTTCGAAAGGATCGGGTTTTCGATGATCTCCGAACCGGTAGAACCGCTCTTACGGGGCTTGGCCATCAGTCCGCGCATACCGGCCAGCTGCTTGATCTGCTGCTTCGAACCACGGGCGCCGGAGTCCAGCATCATGTACACCGAATTGAAGCCCTGCTTGTCGTTCGCCAATTCGCGGATCAGGGTTTCGGTGATGCGGGTATCCACACGCGACCAGATGTCAACGATCTGGTTGTAGCGTTCGTTGTTGGTGATCAGACCCATGTTGTAGTTCTCCCACACCTCGTCTACCTCGCCCTTCGCATTCTCGAGGAGCTCGTTCTTGATATCGGGGATGATGAGGTCATTGATCGAGAAGGAGAGTCCACCCTGGAAGGCTGTGCGGAAACCGAGCTGCTTGATATCGTCGAGGAACTTGGCCGTCTTCGGGACGTTGGTGATGCGGATGATGTCACCAATGATCTCGCGGAGGTTCTTCTTCGTCAGCAGGGCATTCACGAAGCCTACTTCCTTGGGTACGTGCTGGTTGAAAATGACACGGCCTACGGTCGTATCGATCAGCTTCTTCACAAGTTGACCTTCCTCCCGCACGTTCGCGCGTACCTTGATGTGCGCGTGCAGGTCGATCGTGCCTTCGTTATAGGCAATGATCACCTCTTCGGCGCTGTAGAAGGCCTTTCCTTCGCCGCGTACCGTTTCGGTATCGGTCGACTTCTTGCCTTTGGAGATATAATACAGACCGAGTACCATGTCCTGCGAAGGCAGGGTGATCGGCGTACCGTTCTGCGGGTTGAGGATGTTGTGTGCGGCCAGCATCAGGAGCTGTGCCTCGAGGATGGCGGCATTGCTCAGGGGCACGTGTACCGCCATCTGGTCACCGTCGAAGTCGGCGTTGAAGGCCGTGGTTACGAGCGGGTGCAGCTGGATGGCCTTACCCTCTACGAGCTTGGGCTGGAATGCCTGGATCGAGAGGCGGTGCAGCGTCGGGGCGCGGTTGAGCATTACCGGGTGACCTTTCAGGATGTTTTCCAGGATGTCCCAGATCACGGCTTCCTTCTTGTCGACGAGCTTGCGGGCGCTCTTCACCGTCTTCACGATACCGCGCTCGATGAGCTTACGGATGATGAAGGGCTTGAACAGCTCGGCAGCCATATCTTTCGGAAGACCGCACTCGTGGATCTTCAGCTCAGGTCCTACCACAATTACCGAACGGCCGGAGTAGTCGACACGCTTACCAAGGAGGTTCTGACGGAAACGGCCCTGCTTGCCCTTCAGTACGTCGGAGAGCGACTTCAACGCACGTCCGCCCTCGGCCTTGACGGCGTTGGACTTCCGGCTGTTGTCGAACAGGGAGTCAACCGCTTCCTGGAGCATCCGCTTCTCGTTGCGGAGGATCACCTCGGGCGCCTTGATCTCCAGCAGGCGCTTCAGACGGTTGTTCCGGATGATCACGCGGCGATAGAGGTCGTTCAGGTCGGAAGACGCGAACCGGCCGCCATCCAGCGGAACGAGCGGGCGCAGTTCCGGCGGAATCACAGGAATATATTGCATGACCATCCACTCAGGACGGTTGCTGATACGGGTTTGGGCATCGCGGAACGACTCCACTACCGACAGACGCTTGAGGGCGTCGGCCTTGCGCTGCTGCGAGGTTTCGGTGGCAGCGGCGTTGCGGAGGTCGAAGGAGAGCTGGTCGAGGTCGATACGACCGAGGAGATCGTGCACGGCTTCGGCGCCCATCTTGGCGATGAATTTGTTCGGATCCTCGTCGGGCAGATACTGGTTGTCCTTCGGCAGGGTGTCGAGGATGTCCAGGTATTCTTCTTCCGTCAGCAGGTCGCCGTAATTCTGCCCCTTGTCGGCGCGAAGACCGGCCTGGATGACCACAAAACGCTCATAGTAAATAATGCTTTCGAGCTTTTTGGAACTCATGCCAAGCAGGTAGCCGATTTTGTTGGGGAGGCTCTTGAAGTACCAGATATGTACAACCGGAACCACCAGCTTGATGTGGCCCATGCGCTCGCGGCGGACCTTCTTCTCGGTTACTTCCACACCGCAGCGGTCGCACACGATGCCTTTGTAACGGATACGCTTGTATTTTCCGCAGGCACATTCGTAATCCTTTACGGGACCGAAGATCCGCTCGCAGAACAGGCCATCGCGCTCGGGCTTGTACGTACGGTAGTTGATGGTCTCCGGCTTGAGTACCTCACCGAAGCTTTTCTCGAGGATGCTGTCGGGAGAGGCCAGTCCGATCGTAATCTTGGAGAATTGCGGTCTCGGACGATTGTCTTTTTTATTAAAAGCCATAATGGACTTGTTTCAGATTTCAGATTGCGGATTTCAGATTCTGCTTCCGATGCAGTTTCCCTGCACCGGAAGCGAACTGAATATTTTATCGAAAGAACTGTTTCGGTAAAGCGTCAGCCATTCACGACTCACGATTCACGACTCACGATTAATCGTGGAAGTTCAGATCCAGACCCAAACCACGCAGTTCATGCACGAGTACGTTGAACGACTCAGGCAGACCGGCGCGCGGGATGTTCTCGCCCTTCACGATGGCCTCATAGGTCTTGGCGCGACCGATGATGTCATCCGACTTGATGGTGAGCAGTTCCTGCAGGATGTTGGCGGCACCGTAAGCTTCGAGTGCCCACACCTCCATCTCACCGAAACGCTGGCCACCGAACTGGGCCTTACCGCCGAGGGGCTGCTGCGTGATGAGCGAGTAGGGTCCGATCGAACGGGCGTGCATCTTGTCGTCGACCATGTGGTGCAGCTTGATCACGTAGATCACGCCCACGGTGGCCTTCTGGTGGAAACGCTCGCCGGTTTCGCCGTCGTAGAGGTGCGTGTGACCAAAGGTCGGCAGACCTGCCTCTTCGATGTAGCGGGCGATGTCTTCCGTAGAAGCACCGTCGAAGATCGGAGTGGCGAAGCGCACACCCAGCTTCTCGCCGGCCCAGCCCAGAACGGTTTCATAGATCTGGCCCAGGTTCATACGCGAGGGTACGCCCAGGGGGTTCAGTACGATGTCGACCGGAGTGCCGTCCTCAAGGAAAGGCATGTCTTCGGCACGCACGATCTTGGCAACGATACCCTTGTTTCCGTGGCGACCGGCCATCTTATCACCCACCTTCAGCTTCCGCTTCACGGCGATGTATACTTTGGCCAGTTTCAGAACGCCTGCGGGCAGTTCGTCACCGATCGAGATATTGAACTTCTCGCGCTTGTAGCGGCCGAGTTCCTCGTTGTATTTGATGCTGTAGTTGTGCAGCAGGATGTTGATCTGCTCGTCTACCTTGGCGTCGCCGGTCCAGCCGAGCGGGTTCACGTTCTGGTAGTCGATGCTGCTGAGGTTCTTCTGGGTGAACTTGGCGCCCTTGCCGATCAGCATCTCGCCGAAGTTGTTGGAAACACCGGCAGACGGACGGTCTTTCAGCAGGGTCAGCAGCTTATCCATCAGGATCTCCTTCAGATCGCTCTCGTTCTTTTCATGGATCTTCTCCAGTTTCTCGAGGGCGGCCTTCTCACGCACCTTGGCATTCTTGTCCTTCTTGGCACGCTGGAACAGCTTCTTGCCGATCACCACACCTTCCACACCGTTCGGTGCTTTCAGCGAGGCATCCTTGGCATCACCGGCCTTGTCGCCGAAGATGGCGCGGAGCAGTTTTTCTTCCGGAGTCGGGTCGCTCTCCCCTTTCGGAGTGATCTTTCCGATCAGGATATCGCCTTCCTTGATATGGGCACCGATGCGGATGATACCGTTCTCGTCAAGGTCTTTGGTGGCTTCTTCCGATACGTTCGGGATATCCGGGGTCAGTTCTTCCTCACCCAGCTTGGTGTCGCGCACCTCGAGCTCGTATTCGGAAATGTGCACCGAGGTGAACATGTCTTCTTTCACCACGCGCTCGGAGATCACGATGGCATCCTCGAAGTTGTAACCTTTCCAGGGCATGAAGGCCACCTTCAGGTTTTTACCCAGGGCCAGCTCTCCGTTCTTGGTCGCGTATCCCTCGGTGAGGAAGTCGCCTTCCTGCACCTTCTGGCCTTTCTTCACGGCAGGCTTCAGGTTGATGGACGTTTCCTGGTTCGTCTTGATGAACTTGGTGAGGTTGTATTTTTTCAGGTCTTCTTCAAAAGAAACAAGACGCTGGTCTTCGTTGCGGTTGTAGCGAACATGAATTTCGTTGGCATCCACGAACTCCACCACCCCCTCGCCTTCGGCGTGGATCTGGATACGGGCATCGCGGGCGGCTTTGCCTTCCAGGCCGGTACCTACGGTCGGCACGTCGGGGCGCAGCAGGGGTACGGCCTGGCGTTGCATGTTCGATCCCATCAGGGCGCGGTTGGCGTCATCGTGTTCCAGGAACGGAATCAGCGAAGCCGACAGACCAACGATCTGGTTGGGGGCAACGTCCATGAACTGTACTTCCTGGCGGTCGAGGATCGGGAAGTCGCCGGTTTCGCGGCTGACGATGCGCTCTTCGGCAAAGTGCCCGTTGGCGTCCAGCGGTACGTTGGCCTGGGCAATCTTGGCTGTATCTTCTTCTTCGGCGCTCAGGAAGGTCAGCTCCTTCATGTTCACCTTGCCGTTCTCCACCTTGCGGTAGGGCGTTTCGATAAAGCCCATCTCGTTGATCTTAGCGTGCACGCACAGCGTCGAGATCAGACCGATGTTCGGACCTTCCGGCGTTTCGATGGTGCAAAGACGGCCGTAGTGGGAATAGTGTACGTCACGTACTTCGAAGCCGGCGCGCTCGCGGCTCAGACCACCGGGTCCGAGGGCGGAGATACGACGCTTGTGCGTGATCTCCGACAGAGGGTTGGTCTGGTCGAGGAACTGCGACAGCTGGGAGGTACCGAAGAAGGAGTTGATGACGGAGCTGAGCGTACGGGCGTTGATGAGGTCCACCGGGGTGAACACTTCGTTGTCGCGTACGTTCATGCGCTCGCGGATGGTGCGGGCCATACGGGCCAGGCCTACGCCGAACTGGGCATAGAGCTGCTCGCCCACGGTGCGCACGCGGCGGTTCGACAGGTGATCGATATCATCGATCTCGGCCTTTCCGTTGGTGAGGCGCACCAGGTATTTGATAATCTCAATGATATCCTCTTTGGTCAGGGTCTTCTGCTCCATGGAGGCATTGAGGTTGAGCTTGCGGTTGATCTTGTAGCGGCCCACTTCGCCGAGGTCGTAGCGTTTGTCGGAGAAGAAGAGCTTGTCGATGATGCCGCGGGCGGTTTCATTGTCCGGAGCGTCGGCGCCACGCAGCTGGCGGTAGATCACCTGCACGGCCTCGAGCTCGGAGTTCGAGGTATCCTTGTTCAGGGTATTATAAATAATAGCGTAGTCGCCACCCACATCTTCCTTCTGGATGAACACCGACTTGATGTCCATTTCAGAAATGGTGTCGATCGCTTCCTCGTCGAGGATGGAGTCGCGCTCGAGGATGACTTCATTCCGCTCGATGGACACTACTTCGCCGGTGTCCTCGTCTACGAAGTCTTCCACCCAGCTGCGGAGTACACGGGCAGCCAGGCGGCGGCCCACATAACCGGAGAGGGATTTCTTATCGCCCTTCACTTCATCGGCCATGCCGAAGAGTTCGAGAATGTCTTTATCGGTTTCGTAGCCGATCGAACGCAGAAGGGTCGTTACGGGGAACTTCTTCTTCCGGTAGATGTACGCATACATCACGTTGTTGATGTCGGTGGCAAATTCCATCCAGGCGCCCTTGAAAGGAATCACGCGGGCAGAATAGATCTTCGTGCCGTTCGGGTGCACCGACTGGCCGAAGAATACGCCGGGGGAGCGGTGCAGCTGGGAAACCACAACGCGCTCAGCACCATTGATAACAAAGGTGCCGCGGGGGGTCATGTAGGGAATATTGCCCAGGAACACATCCTGAACGATAGTCTGGAAGTCGATATGCTCCTCGTCGTTACAGCTGAGGCGCAGCTTGGCCTTCAGCGGAACGGCGTAGGTCAGTCCGCGCTCCATACACTCTTCAATGGTGTAGCGCGGCGGGTCAATAAAGTAATCGAGGAACTCGAGCACGAAGATGTTACGGGTATCCGTAATGGGGAAGTTCTCCTTGAATACCCGGAAGAGACCTTCATTGTTACGCTTGTCCGGCGTGGTTTCTAACTGGAAAAACTCTTTAAACGACTGGATCTGAACGGCGAGAAGGTCGGGCGTCTCAGCGATATTGCCAATCTTCCCGAAATTGATCCGTTCACTCGTTGTAGTTGCTGGCATAGGTATAAAACCGGTTTAATGTTGATGACGGGGCAATAGGCTATCAAGCCTCTCTCATAGAAATGAGAAAAGCATTGATTATCAACGAATTAAGCTTGAATTACCCGCGTCAAAATGTTTTTGGCCAAAACTTAAGGAGGGCAAAAGTAAGGAAAAAGACTTTACCAAAAGTTTTTTCGCTTAGCAAAGAACGTGCCTATTCAAATTTTTGACTATTTTGTGAAACACCGTCTAACCTAAAAAACACCGCTCCGATGAACTAGAAAAAAGAAGCCGCCGGCTACTTTACATTCAGTAAAAAAGACCGGCTGGCCATTTACGTTTTCGTGGGCACACTTGCCCTGCTGGCCTTGCTGCCCTATTGGTTCCCGCAAACGCAGCCCGCCCCACTCGCTCTGACCGATAGTCTCCTGGCCCCGAAAGAGGTGCCTCCTCCCGCGAAAGAGGCAACCCCTGTAGCCGCAACGGAGGAGCCGGGCCCCGGCAGCAGCCCGGTCGCCGGCAAAGGGGTCCTGTTCCCATTCGACCCCAACACCCTGGATGCCGCAGGCTGGCAACGCCTGGGACTTCCGGACCGGACCACCCGCACCCTGCTCCGCTACCGGGAAAAGGGAGGCCGCTTCCGGCAAGCGGAGGACCTCCGGAAAGTCTGGGGTCTACCCGCGGGCTTCTATGAGCGGGTGCAGCCTTATATAAGAATAGCGGAAAGCAGTGTGGCCAGACCCGTGTTGCCGCCCCGGGCTCCTTCCGGCAACCTGCCGTCGGATAGGCATCAGCCTACCGTACAGATCAATGACGCCGATTCTGCAGCATGGGAAGCGCTCCCCGGGATAGGTGCCATACTGGCAGGACGCATCATTCGCTTCCGCGAACGACTGGGTGGTTTCTACTCGGTTGACCAGGTCGCAGAAACCTTCGGTTTGGCCGATTCGACCTTTCGCAGGATCCGGCCTTTACTGGTTCAGGGACCTGAAAATTCCGTTCTCAAATTTAATTTGAACACCGCCTCCCGGGAGCAGCTTCTGGCTCATCCCTATATCCGACGAAATCTGGCCAATGCCCTCATCGAATACCGGAACCGCCATGGCGCTTTCCAGGGACCGGAGGACCTTAAAAGAGTGCATATTGTGACGGATTCGGTGCTCAGGAAGCTCACGCCATACATTAGATTCTAGAGGTTTATATTGTTGGTATACATATAATTATAGTCTTTGTATGAATTTTATTTGGATCGTGTTAGAATATATATTCTCGTTAAAATAGGAGACTTTGCACTATATTTTTGTATAGTGATGATAATAAACAATTTACAATGACTTGATCATTATTTATTTCGGTTATAGGCTGCTCGCCCCATGCCTGCAGTCAGCAACAGCCAGGACACGGGAAGACCTCAAAAAAAAGTTGAACCAGGCGAAGCCAGCGCTACCCGCTTGTTCCTGCGCACGTTTTTTACTTCGCTCAACCTGACCGGTAGTTGTTCATAACGCCTATGATGACCTTAAATATCTGATTAACATACTATTACAACGTTTTAATACAATGTTACTAGCAGTTTCACGATTCTACACCTGAATTTCTATAAAGCTTTATTATAAATTGATTTACTTATAGTTATCCGAACTGTTTCTTTTTTATTGCATCCGATCGCTTTCGCGCCCCTGTTCCCGATTGCTTATCGGCAACGCGCACGGCCTGCCTCCTACCTGGTTTGCTCCTACAGCCCGTTTCCTACCCCTCGCTGTGCCTTCGCGTTCAGCGAAAACTGGAGGCCGGGAAACCGCCTTAAAATTGGTTCTGGAACGTTGGTCAAATTATTCCGAAGGCTGTCAGTATGACATCATCTGGCTGGCGGCGGGAGGTAGATCTGAGCTGATGTGCGGCGTAACCGGCGTAACTGCGGTCTCCGCTTCAGGTTCTTCCCCCCTTTCAGAAGGTAGCGCGAAGGGGGCACTGTACCCCTAAAGAGCCTTATTCTACTCCCATGGCACAGCCGTATAAAGCAGGGACTCCTCTATACTGGGATATCTTCTAGCACCGGTTTTACCCCGCCTTTGGAAGTGCTTACCATAGAACCTGGTCCCTGTGTTCGGTCCGCAGGGTCTCGGGTTTTACTCCCCGGCCACCGCCTGGCGCGGAGCGATGCCGGAGGGGCGGGAGGTGCCGGCCCGGGGAGCAGCAGGGAACGCGAAGCGAAAAAATACCCTGCCTTCCGGGGCAAAATTTTCGGGTGCCGGGCTGCTGTGGTTGCTACGGTGGCCCCTGATGGCGCGATGCACTCCGCCGGATGCGCATGCGGACCCCGGAAATCCAGGACGGTGTTCTGAGCGAACAGACAGGGGCTTGAGGATCTCCCGGCTAGGTGGACGGGCTAATAAAACAGGACTTCGGACGAGTAAAAAAGGCGTTAGATGCTGTTCTGAGGGCGCAGTGTCCACAACAGGTCACTATAGATCGGATCGATCAGGATGCGGAGGGCAAGGGAGAGCAGGAAGGCGGCGAGATGCCACAGCACGCGGGTACGGTTGCTGGTATGATGCAAAGCCATCATGATTCCCGCAATACCCTGAACCAGGCTGAGCAAAACCGTTTGGATCCCGACAGCTACCGGCTCGGGGGCATCAGCGATCACAAAAAGGACGGTCGTAAACAACAGGATGCCACCCTGGCAAAGCAGGTGGAAGGCGAAAATCCGGATCGTGTGGTTGCGCCGGAAAAAACGGCGGTTGTCGGACGCCCGCATAAGCGCGAATTTTCGATAAGGTACAAAAGAAAACAAAAAAACCCCCGCCAGGGGCGGGGGCTCTTTATCTTTTCCGGTTCAGAAATCATTAGGCGATCTCTACGTCGGCACCAGCTTCTTTCAGCTTGTTGGCGATGTCTTCGGCAGTTGCCTTGTCTACGCCTTCCTTTACCGGCTTCGGAGCACCGTCAACCAGGTCCTTGGCTTCTTTCAGGCCCAGACCGGTCAGGTCCTTAACCACCTTCACCACGTTCAGCTTCGAAGCGCCAGCGCTCTTCAGGATCACGTCGAAGGAAGTTTTCTCTTCAGCAGCAGCAGCACCACCGCCAGCGTCGCCGCTAACAACAACAGCAGCAGCTGCGGGCTCGATACCGTACTCGGATTTCAGGAAATCGGCGAGCTCCTGTACTTCTTTAACGGTCAGGCTCACCAGTTGTTGTGCAAGATTTTTTACGTCTGCCATGGTTCTAAATTTTTTCCGGCTTCATCTCCCCTTGTTGATTAAGAGGGGATCCGTCGGAGGGTTTAAAAAAATTTGTTTTGCCTCTGATTGTCCCCAGAGGCGAGGGAGACCCACCCCGGCCCTCCCAAAGGAAGGGTGACGGTGTAGAACTATCTTTCTCCCTTCCCATTCGTCCTGCGCCAAGGCTTCGGCCGACGGCGTAGGGAAGGGTTGGGGATGGGTTATTCAGCGGCCGGGGCTTCACCCTCAGCAGCAGGTGCTTCGGGAGCGGAAGCCTCGGGCTCCGCAGCCGGGGCAGCTGCTTCAGTACCAGGCTTCTTGATCACGCCACCTGTCTCATGAAAGTTCTGCAGGGCAGCCAGAACGCGGCTGGCAGGCGACTGCAGCAGACCGATAACTTCGCCGATAAGCTCGTTCTTGGTCTTGATTTTCGTGAGGGTCTTCAGGTTATTGTCGCCGGTGAAGATGTCGCCGTTGATAAAGGCAGCCTTCAGCTCGGGCTTCTCACCCTTGCTGGCATCGCGGAACGAAGACAGGATCAGGGCCGGCTCCTTGGGGTTCTCGGAGAACATCAGGGCCGTTACATTGTTCAGGGAATCGAACACGCCGCTGTAACGCTCGGCATCGATGCTTTCGAGGGCCTTGCGGATCAGGGTGTTCTTGGCCACTTTCATCTCGACATTCTTGTCGAAGCAAGCGCGGCGCAGCTGGGAGACCTGAGCAACGGTCAGGGACTCCGTATTGGTTACATAGAAGTTGTCGTACTGAGAGAATTTCTCCTTCAGTGCTTCAATCACTTCATTTTTTTGCTCTTTCGTCATGTTGAACGCTTTTGAGTGTTATCGGATACACTCCTCAAAGCCCACCCGCCTTCGCGGAGCGGCCTGCGGAGGGGCTTTCTTAGTGGATGAACGATTTGGTGTCTACAGCAACGCCGGGACCCATGCTCGGAGCCAGGGTCAGCCCTTTCAGGTAGGTACCCTTGGCGGTAGCCGGCTTGGCCTTGATGATGGCGTTGATCAGCTCCTGGGCGTTACCGGCGATCTTCTCGGGAGAGAAGCTCACACGGCCGATCGAAGCATGAATGATACCCGCCTTGTCCACCTTGAAGGCAATCTTACCACCCTTTACCTCGTTCACAGCACCGGCTACGTCATTGGTAACCGTACCGGTCTTGGGGTTGGGCATCAGGTTGCGGGGACCGAGGATCTTACCGAGACGGCCGATCTTGGGCATCACGGCCGGCGTGGCAATGATTACGTCAACATCGGTCCAGCCACCGTCGATCTTCTGGATAAACTCGTCGAGACCAACATGGTCGGCGCCGGCAGCCTTGGCAGCAGCCTCCTGATCGGGGCCGCAGAGCACCAGCACGCGCTTGGTCTTACCGGTACCATGGGGCAGGGTTACGGTACCGCGGATAGCCTGGTCAGCCTTCTTGGGGTCTACACCGAGGCGGATGTGCAGGTCAACAGAAGCGTCGAACTTGCAGGTGTTCACTTCCTTCACCAGGGCAGAAGCCTCGCGCAGGGAGTAAGCTTTATTCGAGTCAACCTTTGCGTTGACCGCTTTTCTTTTTTTAGGAACAAATGCCATTGTAGTTTCTTTTTAAGTCGTTCGAGTTAGTTCCCGATTGCCATGCAACCAGGATGACGTTACTTCTCCCAGGGGGCGGTGCCTTCTACGGTCAGACCCATGGAACGGGCCGTACCGGCCACCATGCTCATGGCGCTTTCGAGGGTGAAGGCATTCAGGTCGGCCATCTTGTCTTTGGCGATGGCTTCCACCTGCTCCCAGGTTACCTTACCGACCTTTTGGCGGTTGGGCTCCTTGGAACCGCTCTGGATCTTGGCGGCATCCTTCAGCTGAACGGCTGCGGGGGGCGTTTTGATGATGAAGTCGAACGACTTGTCGGAGTAAACGGTCAGCAATACCGGCAGCACCTTACCCATTTTGTCCTGGGTACGGGCATTGAACTGCTTGCAGAATTCCATGATGTTGACACCCTTGGAACCCAGAGCCGGACCGATCGGGGGAGCAGGGTTAGCCTGGCCACCCTTGCACTGGAGCTTTACATAGCCCGTGATTTCTTTTGCCATTTCTTTTTGATTTATTGGTTCAAGCGACCCGCCCATCTCCGCGACAGGTGGATCTCCCAAGTTCATCCTCTTTCCGCCGGTTTCCCGGTCCCTCCGGCAAAAGCCGCAGGAGCTAAAGGAGGCGGATAAAAAATAAGAACTACACTATTGGGGCCGCAAAGGTAAGGATTCCATCCGGTAAATTTTTCCGTCCTATGGATAATTTTGTTAAGGGGCCGAAAAGTTGCAGACGGCGCCCAGATCAGCCTTGCCCCCCGCCTGCTGATACCTGACGCCCATCGCCGGGTCAGGAAGCCTGTTTCTTCTTCCTCCAGCCCTTTACATCCAGGTAATCGATAAACCAGACCACTTTCACCGAGAGGTTATTGTTCTGGGGGGCCCGGAAGGTGGCGTCCAGGTTCTTCGTGTACGGCCGGATGAAGGTCCGCTGCTGCTCGTCCGCAACCTGCTGCTTCCACACGATGTTCAGAAAGGAGCCCGGCGCAAACTGCAGGGTATACACGGCATCCACATTGAACAGGTTCAGGTTCTGGTGCAGGAAATAAGGATGTGGGTTGGCAACCGGCTTCACCGACCCATCGTGCTGCAGTTCCATCAGTTCCTGCACTTCCACATCACTCCAGTAGTGGCGGGCGCGGACCGTAATACCCGACACATTGTTGAAGTTGTACTTCAGGTTTAACACGTTTTCGAGCGTGTTGCGGTTGCGGCGCGAGAAATAGCGGTCAGGCCCCCTCTGCCCGAAATAATAGCCCACATTGTTTTTCTCGGGGTTGAAGAACACATTGTGCGCGATCGAAAACTTGTCGGAGAAGCGATAGCGGTTGCCAATACGGTAATCCACCGACCAACCGTCGAACTCGGGTGTCCGGTTGATCCCGATCTCCACATTAGCCTGATATTTTTTGGCACCATTCGTCTCCACCCAGTTGTATAAGTTGAAGCGGGAGGCGGTGCGGAACATCCGTCCGTCGCGGGCTTCGTAAAAGTCATTGCCCCGCGCGTTGTATCCCACAAAGGAACCCACCCACCAAAGGTTCTTCAGCTGTGCATTCCAGTTGAAATTGGTGCGGAAAAACTGGTAGTCGCGCGGGTTGTCGCGCAGGCTGAGCGTGGAATTGTAATTGAGGCGCAGCTGGTTGAACCACTTACCCGGCTTCACCCATTTGTAGCCCATCCACAGGGAATGATCGAGGTAATTATTGTTCCACATAAAGCCCAGGTCCGTTTTATCGTACGTATCGTCATAGCGCTCCTGCCCGATATTGAAGTTGAAGCGCCCGCCGGTTTTACCGAAGCCCAGGCTGTGCGCCATCCCCCGGCTGACCTTCCCGGGAAAGTACAGCTGGCTGACCGATACGTTGCCATTCAGGTTCCAGCTGTTTCCCTTGTTGTTCAGGTCGAAGAGGAAAGAACTTACGTTGGCATCATAATCCATCCCTTCGCGCAGCACATTCGTATTGATGAGCGAAACCGAAGAGTTGTTCTTCAGGGTCTGATCGACCACCACGATACTGTAATTGGTGAGTGGTGCCGTTTCTACCCGGCGGCGGTCTTTCGAATTCAGGTCTTCGATAGTGGCGAACATCGCCCGGGTCACCGCGTTGAAAACACCGATGCCGAGCCCCTTCCGGGTGCGGCCCGAGAACTTTGTAGCATTCAGCAGTTTCGACTGGAGCGGGTTTTCCACCATGCGCTCGGTGCTGTCCATGCCGAACGGATCAGAGGGATCACGCCGAGGCTTCTTAACATGGAAGTTGAAGGCATGAAGCGGCACATCACCTACCCGGCGCGAATAAAACAGGTTGCCTTTATTGAATAGTTCCGTACCCTCCGTAAAGAAGGGCCTGTTTTCCTGGAACTGCACCTCGAAGGGCGACAGGTTGAGCACGCGGTTATCGCTCTGCACCTGTCCGAAATCGGGAACCAGGGTCATGTCGAGCGTGAAGCTTTCGTTCACACCCCATTTCACATCCATACCGCCGTTGATGCTGGAGGTAAGATCTTTCTGATAGGGATTCTGGGTCGGGAAGTGATTGGCATAAGCCGACAGGTAGGGCGAAAACGAAAGGCGCAGCGGGGCCTGAATTTTTTCGATGCCGGTCCACAGGCCTTCCTGGTTGATGAAGCCATTAACCTGCGGATCAACCGGGTTCCACATAAACTGCTGGCCGGTTTTGTTGCGGCGCCGGGTAATGTTCAGGCCCCAGGTCTGGTTTTCTTTGCTCACAAAGCGCACCATCGAAAAGGGAATCCGCATCTCGAAACTCCAGCCATCGCTGCGTACCCGGGCGGCGCTGTTCCATACGCCGTTCCAGGAGCCGTCTTCGCCATTGGTATTGGAGTAGCGCGCATCGAACTGCTCCCCGTAAGGCGTTATATAAAAGCCGAAAGCATTGATCTTGTCGTTGTAGGTATCGAAAGTAACCCCTACAAAATCGTTGATACCCACTACATCCCGACCCACCAGCTCCCGCGATACGGAGTCGCGCGATTTTTCCCGGCAGTATCCGCCCACGTAAATGGCCGTGTTATCATAGAGCAGGTAAACGGTGGTTCCGGTTTCCGGGCGTTCCGGCTTGCCGGCATTGGGCCGCCATTCGATGAAATTGGTTGCGGGTACGGCTTCTTTCCAGGCTGCTTCGTTCAATTCGCCATCGATGCGAAAACTGGCCGTGGTCCTTTTTGCCGGGAGGCTGCGCGGCTGGGTTTGTGCCTGTGCCTGCTGCAACAGCAGACTGAATATCAGAAAAAGAAGAACGGCTCGCATGGTGTGTTGTATTTCCCGGGTTAATACGAATGTAGACGTAGCAAACGGATGTAGGGTTACCGTTCATCCGGAATATCGGGCTGCCCGGCCGGCAAAACGGATAAACGGGCCGGGCCGAAAAACGAAAATAGATCGTCATGGGCCGCGCAGGGCGAAAAGTGAATGGGCTGAGGGATCTGTTGTATAAACCCGGGAAAAGAAGGAATCACTTTTCGAGGTAATCCTGGTATACCTGCTGCTGCAGAGCCTGCGCCTTCCGTATTTCTACGGTTGCCGCTCCCTGCTGCATCAGTGGCTGGCGCCCCACGTTATCGTAGAGGAGGCGGACACTGCTGTCGATATACCCGAAGCCATTGTTGAATGTAAAGAACGCCCAGGAAGGCCGTGCGGCAAAAAGATCGCGGCTGAATGGAAACTGCCGGGGATCATGCCCGGTCTGGGCAGCCAGGGTGGCGGCGATATCGAGCTGCGAAACCGGCCGCGGATCGATACCCTTGCGGTTGAGGGCGCCGCCCAGCAGCAGCAACGGGATGCGAAAACGCTCCAACTCGTTTCCGGTGTAAGGAATCACATGGCCATGATCGGCAACGATGATCAGCAGGGTGTTACCCCACCAGGGCTGCGCCTGGCAGCGCTTTACAAAGTGGTAGACAACGCTGTCGGTATAATGCAGCGAGTTCAGGAACTGATGGGTATCGTCGGTGCCCGTAAACACCGATGGCACCGGTGTTTCGAAAGGCTCATGACTGCTCAGGGTAAGCCAGGTAGCGAAGAAAGGCTGCCGGGCACCCTGCAGTTCCTGCATCACCCGGTCGGCTACCACCCCATCGTGTGCCCCCCATTTGGAGTTCTGGTCTCTGGTGGCAAAATCACTTTTCTCGATGAGCGGATCGAAGCCGGCATGCAGCAGGTACGACTTGAGGTTGGCGAATTCAGGTTCACCACCATAAAAGAAGGAGCTGTGGTAGCCTGCTTCGCGGAACATGCCGCCCAGGGTGGCCAACTTGCGTCCTTTTGCCGGAATGCGGATGATAGAGGTCTGCGGAAGGGCGGGGTAGCCGCTGAGGATGGCGGGAACGCCCTTATCGGTGCGGTCGCCGGAAGCCCAGGCATTGTTGAAGTAAAGCCCCTCACCTTTCAGGCGGTTGAAACAGGGCGTCACGGCCCGACCGTCAATCAGGGTGTCTACCACTTTGGCAGTAAAACTCTCCCAGATCACCAGCACCACATTCGGACGCCGGTTATTCAAAACCGGTGAGGAGCTGCTGCCGGTTCGAAGCAGGCTGTCCGAAATACGTTGGGCTTCCGGCGGCGGAAGATAGTTGTAGGGATTATAATCGGAGGTGCTGTTGGTTTCGGCAAACACACCGAAGAGAAAATTCCAGGGAACGTTGATGGCCGCCTGGTTGGCGAAATTGCGGGTTGAAAAGTAGACACTGCTCTGGTTGATCGGTGTTTGCTGGAGTCCGCCCCGCAAAGGAATAACAAGGGCACCCGTCAGCAGCAACAGCAAGGGCAGACCCGACTGTACTTTCTCGGAACGGCTTAATGCAGTGGCCATGCGCCGGAGCACCACCCACGTACCGCGAACGAGTAGGGCCAGCAGCAGCAACAATCCCAGGAGGTACCAGCCCACAGGCAGGTGGCTGACAGAGGCCCAGGCTTCGCGGGGCGAATGGAGGTATTTGAGCGGCGTGGCATCGAGGCGGAAGCCCCACTGGCGGAACACCTCCAGGTCAGCCACGATGATGAGCAGGATGGGCAACAGCAACACAGCCGAATAAACCTGGTAGGGCAATGCCCTGCGCAATGGGCGTAAAACAAAAGACAGGAGCAGCATCAGGGCCACGGGCAGGCTGAGATAAGCCGCCATGGAAAGATCCATGCGGGCGCCGTACCAGAAGGTCTGCAGCAGGGTGCCTGCCGGCAGCTGACGTGCCTGCCCGGCATGGAAAAGCAGGAACAGGGCGCGGGCTACCTGGAAGAAGGCGGTCCAGATCAGGAAATAAAGGAGCAGGAAGCGAAAACGTGCCGGCATGGTGCAAACATAAAAAAGCCATCCCGCTTGTGACGGAATGGCTGTTATAAGTTAAAGAGTTACTCAGCTGATTTTCTCAACCTGCATGTAGTTCAGTTCTACCGGTGTCGAGCGGCCGAAGATCTTGACGGTTACCTTCAGCTTTTTCTTCTCGTCGTTCACTTCTTCGATCACGCCATTGAAGTCGTTGAACGGACCTTCGATAATCTTGATCGTTTCGCCGACGATGAAGGGCTCGCTGAGTGAAGCGCCGCCTGCTTCCGCCATTTCGTCCATTTTGCCGAGCATCTTGTTCACCTCGGTCTTGCGCAGGGCGATGGGATTTTCTTTTCCGAGGAAGTGGATCACATTGGTGATGCCGGAGATGGTTTCGCGGAGTTCGTCGTGGAGCTTTCCTTCAGCCACTTCAATCATCACATAGCCCGGATAGTAGTTGCGCTCACGCATCACCTTCTTGCCGTTCTGCACTTTGTATACCTTCTCTACCGGCAGAAATACCTGCTTCACAACGTTGCCCCAGCCACCGCGGGACACTTCCTTATCGAGGTATTCTTTTACCTTCCGCTCTTTGCCGCTGACCACGCGCAGTACATACCACTTGGTATCGGGCTGCTGGGGCTGCTGCTGTTCGGCGTCGGTCTGAATCGTCTTATTCTCTTCCATGTTTGTTCTGCTCGCTTATTTGTAGATGAAGCCGAGGGCGCCGCCGGCGATGAGATCCATTACGGCAACCAGGCCGGTGATGAGCAGGGTCGCCACGAGCACGATCATGGTAGACTGCTGAAGCTGAGCCCAGTTGGGCCAGGTCACCTTCTCGGTCAGTTCGCGGTAAGACTCGCTGAAGTAGTTTGAAATCTTGTTCATAAAAAAAATCCGTTTAATGGCGCAATGGCTCAATTGAGGGTTCCCAATTGAGCCATTGCTTTTTTTGCACGGGCAGAGAGATTCGAACTCCCATCAACGGTTTTGGAGACCGCTATTCTGCCATTGAACTATGCCCGTAGAAGAAAGTCAAAAGTAAAAATTAAAAATTCAAAAACGGGAAGTCGTTTGACTTTTAACTTTTGACTCTTGACTTTCTATGAAGTGCTCCGGAGGAGCGGATACTTACTTAATCACTTCCGTAACCTGACCGGCACCTACGGTACGGCCACCTTCACGGATAGCGAACTTCAGGCCTTTTTCCATAGCGATCGGCTGGATCAGCTTCACGGTGATGGAGGTGTTGTCGCCAGGCATGATCATCTCGGTACCTTCGGGGAGTACGCACTCACCGGTTACGTCCGTAGTACGGAAGTAGAACTGGGGGCGGTACTTGTTGAAGAACGGAGTGTGACGGCCACCTTCTTCTTTCGAAAGAACGTAAACCTCAGCTTTGAACTCGGTGTGGGGGGTGATCGAACCCGGCTTCACGATGACCATACCGCGACGAACCTGGGTCTTTTCAATACCACGGAGGAGCAGACCGGCGTTGTCACCAGCTTCACCTTCGTCGAGGAGCTTACGGAACATTTCAACACCGGTTACCGTCGAAGTCAGGGGTGCTTCGATGAGACCAACGATCTCAACGGGCTCACCCACCTTGATACGACCGCGCTCGATACGACCGGTAGCAACCGTACCACGACCAGTGATCGAGAATACGTCTTCTACAGACATCAGGAAGGGCTGGTCAACCGGGCGGGGAGGCAGCGGGATGTAGGTATCAACAGCTTCCATCAGCTCGTTGATCTTGGCAATCCACTTCTCTTCGCCAGCCAGAGCGCCGGTAGCAGAACCCTGGATGATGGGGGTATTGTCGCCGTCGAAGCCATAAGAGCTCAGCAGGTCGCGGATTTCCATCTCAACGAGTTCCAGCAGCTCAGCGTCTTCAACGAGGTCTACTTTGTTCATGAATACAACGATACGGGGAACACCTACCTGACGGGCGAGCAGGATGTGCTCTTTCGTCTGGGGCATCGGACCGTCGGTAGCAGCCACAACCAGGATAGCACCGTCCATCTGGGCGGCACCGGTAATCATGTTCTTTACGTAGTCAGCGTGACCGGGGCAATCCACGTGCGCATAGTGACGGGAAGCAGTCTGGTATTCTACGTGAGCGGTGTTGATCGTGATACCGCGCTCTTTTTCTTCGGGAGCACCGTCGATATCATCATAGTTCTTCTTCTCCGCCAGACCTTTTTTTGACAAAACATCGGTGATGGCGGCTGTTAAGGTTGTTTTACCGTGGTCAACGTGACCAATGGTACCAACGTTAACGTGGGGTTTATCCCGCTTAAAATTCTCTTTTGCCATTGTATTTGTTTTTAGTTGTGGACTACAAATTTATATCTCCCAAAAAACCTTCGCTCCGCGAGGAGGAAGGATTCCTTTCAGCGCCTGCGCACCATCCTATTTCACACTGCCTGATACCGGCTTTCTTCTGTGGCCTGTCTGTTTTGGTTGAGCCGTTGATGAGAATTGAACTCACGACCTCTTCCTTACCAAGGAAGTGCTCTACCCCTGAGCTACAACGGCTTGCTCTCAAAGACCCGGGGGTTCTGAGATAAGTACAAGCCCGCCTCTGCAAACTGCTTCGGCGGGCGTGGGAGCGGGAGACGAGGCTCGAACTCGCCACCTATAGCTTGGAAGGCTATCGCTCTACCAAATGAGCTACTCCCGCTTCTATCCGCCAAAGCTCAAAGAGCGAAGGCGGAAATTGAAAGAACTTTGTCACTCTTCATGACACCCCGCCTTCGCAAAAGCTACGGCGGGCGGTGGTGGGCAGGAGAGGATTCGAACCTCTGAAGTCGAAAGACAGCGGATTTACAGTCCGCCCCATTTGGCCACTCTGGAACCTGCCCGATGAAGGAGCCGCTTGTCGGAATCGAACCAACGACCTACTGATTACAAATCAGTTGCTCTACCAGCTGAGCTAAAGCGGCATTACCGGGTTAACCAAGCTTTTGAAGCACTCACCGACCGCATTTGCAGCAGGCCTTTGAAACATTGACACTCAGCTAACTCTGTTTAAAAGAACTCCCTTTGTTTTCGGGATGGCAAAGGTAACGGAAATCACCAATTGGCAAAAAAAAGGTGAAAAATTCTTCAATTTTTTTTCTGCTCCCGATGCAGGCAGCGGAAGGGCAAAAAAAAGACCTCCCGAAGGAGGTCTATAAAATGTTTTTGTGGTTAAGCAGCGAGCTTTTCTTTTTTACGTTTGATCTGATTGACCAGGGAATCCATGGCTTCATCGAAGGAAGCTTCGAACGACTTGCTCGTGGCCTTCACGAAGAAATCGGCCTTCGGAACATGTACCCTGATCTCGGCGACTTTGTCCTTGATCGTATGGACCACATTATCGAGTTTCAGAAAGACATCCACTTTGATGATCCGGTCGTGAAACTGGTTCAGCTTGGCAATCTTGGTCCGTACGTGTTCAATCAACTTGCGATCGGCATCAAAGTGCACCGTTTGAATGTGCAGGTTCATAGAATCTGTATTTAGCGATGAAACAATATGTAAAAGAACTGACAGGTGCAGCCCCTCCGGAAGGGCCTGCCATGAAGTTAACGCAAATCTGCCGGAACCAAAAGCAGAAAAACGGGAAAAAATCAGGAATAGGGGAAATTTTTATCAGCCCGGGGTGGAAAGATTTCTGAGGGTTTCAGAGGGTTCCTGAGGGTTAGGGACCCATATCACCTTCATAAACCATACGGAATCTTCCTAAGCCTTCGGATGAAAGTTCTTGTACACGCTGCGCAGCTTCTCGATCGTATTGTGGGTATACACCTGCGTGGCAGCCAGGGAACTGTGCCCCAGCAATTCCTTGACGGCATTGAGTTCCGCTCCATTGCCCGTGAGGTGGGTGGCAAAGGTGTGCCGCAGCACATGCGGACTCCTTTTCTCGATCGTGGTCACCAGGGTGAGGTAGTGGCGTACAAATGTATAAACGGCCCTTGGCGCCAGGGGCTTGCCTTTCTCGCTGACGAGCATGACGGTGCGATCAGCGGCCTCTCTCCCTTCCTTTTCCTGCAGGTACTGGCGGATCTGTCCGAGCAGGCTATCGCCGATGGGAATGATCCGCTCTTTGTTACCCTTGCCCAACACCTTCAGTGAGTGACCGGGCGCATTCACCCCGCTTTCCTTAAGGCCGATGAGCTCGCTCAAACGCATCCCGGTCTGGTAAAGGAGCAACAGGGCCAGCCTTTCGGTACGCCCGCGGAAACTGTCCGGGAACTCCACGTAGCGGAACAAGGTATCGATGTCCTTGCCGGCCACGAACTGCGGCAGGCGTTTCTCGTTCTTCGGCGCTACCACCCGGCTCATGGGCGAATGAGTAAGCGCGCCGGTCTTGAGCTGGTACTTGAAAAAGGAACGCAGTGCCGATATCTTGCGGTTGAGGGTTTTGGCCGTGAGCCCGGCTTCTTTAAGGGAGGCCAGCCAGCTGCGTACCAACGTGTGGGTAATGCCATCGGGCGGCAGGGGCCCGAACTGCGTATCTAGAAAGTCAAAAAAACCGGTGAGATCGTTCTGGTAAGAAATGACCGTGTGGCGCGAATAACGCCGTTCAAATCTGAGGTAATCCAGGAAGCCCTGGAGGCGGGGATGCGCTTCGGTCATAAACAACAATAGCTGCAAGGTACGAAACCCTGCAGCTATGAAACTATCGTGTGTTCAGAGGTATTAAGCTTCGATCTTGCCGCTGGCAATCTGCTGCTTGTACACAGCCTTCAACACCTGACCGCGACGGCGAACCGACTTCTTGGTGTAGGACTGGCGCTCCCGAAGCTGCAATAAGATCTTGGCCTTTTCGAACTTCTTCTTGTACTTCTTAAGGGCCTTGTCGATGTTCTCGCAGTCTTTAGAATCGATGATTAACATGCGTTATACCTCCTTTAGTGTTTTTAAAATTTTCGGAGGGCGAAGATAGCGTCTTTTCAGGACAACTGCCAAAACAAATTGTAAAAAACCGAAGTTTGCGCCATGTTTACCGGCATTATTGAAGCATTCGGCACTGTGAAAGACGTTGTCGTTCAGGGTCAGAACAAGACATTCTGGCTCCATTCTCCTCTTGCGCCTCAGCTGCGTGTGGATCAGAGCCTCGCCCACAACGGGGTCTGTCTTACCGTAGAGGAGTGCACCGGCGAACACTACCGGGTAACGGCCGTGCAGGAGACCCTCGAAAAAACCAATCTCCACGAATGGACCCCGGGAACGCTGGTAAACCTTGAGCGCTCGCTCCTCCCCTCCAGCCGCCTCGACGGCCATTTCGTGCAGGGACATGTCGATACCACAGGTCTCTGCGAGCGGGTGGAAGACTGCCACGGCAGCTGGGAAATGGAATTCTGGTTTCCGAAGTCCTTTGCCCCACTGGTGATCGAAAAAGGTTCGATTGCCCTTAACGGCGTCAGCCTGACAGTGTTCGATGTGCGGAAGAAGCACTTTAAAGTGGCCGTTATCCCGTACACCTATGGCCATACCAACCTGCACCGCCTGCTGGAGGGCAGCCTGGTGAACCTGGAGTTCGACCTCATCGGGAAATATATCCAACGCCGTTACCTATGATGACGGCTCCACCCCGGCCCCATGCAGTATTGCTGGTGCTGCTCTGGCTGCTGGTGCAGGCGGGTATCTGGTGGAGCTATGGCACGGTGACCGGACTGGAGGCGGAAAAATACATCGCGGCGGCCCGGCACATCATCGAGAGCGGCGATTTCCCGGAGCGGAAGTATCTCTTTTATGCCCTTACCCCCCTGCTGATCGCAGCCAGCCTGAAGCTGGGTGCGGGCTTCAGCGGCGCCGTATGCGGGCAGCTGCTGCTGAATGCCGTGAGCACCGCGTTTTTCTACCGCCTGCTCCGCGCCCTGACCCGTTCCGACCGCGCTGCACTGGCAGGGACGGCCGCCCTGATCCTCTTCCTCCCCTACCAGACCTGGAATGTATACCTGTACACGGAATCTCTTTTTCTCAGCTTCATTCCATTACTGTTGTATGCGGCCTACCGCTTTTCCGAAAAGCAAAACAATGCCAGAGGCATCGCTCTTTTGCTCTGCCTCGCCGGTGTGGTCTGCGCCCGTCCCTTCGGACTGCTCTTTCTTCCGGCCCTGGCGCTCTATGGCATGCGGCTGCTGCCCTTCCGCCTGCGCCTGCTTTCTTTGGTACTGGCCGCAGCAGCCCTGGGCCTGATGTACCTCGCACTGAACCGGGCCTTTGCCGGCAGCATGGATTGGAATGCCTTGCTGCCCAACGAACGCGGCGAAACCATCTGTGATGTGCCCGACCCTGCCTTGCAACAACCGCTGCAACTTGCGCGGGCGGGCAACCCCGTAGACCAGCTCTTTTACTATATCATTCACAACCCGGGGCATTATCTGCGGCTGTCAGCGCTGCGGTTAAGGGCATTCCTGCTGCCCACCCGCGACTGGTACAGCACCGCGCACAATCTTTTCCTGATCGGGTGGATAGCCTTGCTCTATGCCGGACTGATAGCAGGCATCCGCCCCCTGCGACGCCTTGCACCACCAGCCTTCCGGTTATTACTGGCGGGCATGCTTGCCGGCTATACGGCAGCCATCACCCTGCAGTGCGACGATTATCACAACCGATTTCTTATGGCACTGATCCCGCTGCTTATCTTAGCGGGGTCGGCAGCGCTTACCCGCCTTCCCTTCATGCGGAGTAGTTCCGCTCCACCTCCACGTTAACATGCGCCGCTATCTGTTCCTGTTGCTCTTCCTGATTGGTACCAGTGCACTGGCGCTCTGCTTCGGACTGCGCTACAGCGCCACCACTACGGCCTACCACCTGCTGGTGCTCGTGGCGATCCAGTCACTGCTGGCCCTGCTGCTTGGTACGGCGCTGATGCTGCTGCCCCCATCCTGGATGCGCCGGCTGCTGCATCCCGTATTCTTCCTGAACCTGCTGACCCTGGTGCTGCTTGAACTCCTCATCCTCGGAAGCAACTGGTTCTGGAATAAAACGATCACGCTGCCCGTACTGCGGAACTACTTCGGAAAAACAGAAGCGTTCCTGGATGCCCTGCCCGTGCAGGGCTGGCTGCTCAAGGCGACGGCCGTATTGCTGCTATTGCTGGTGACGGGAGTCTATTGGATCTGCAGACCCCGGCTGAACGGCCTTTCCCGAATCAGGCAGCAGCTCCGCGCCTCATCGCGCAGCTTCTGGCTATCCGTTTGCGCGATAGGATTACTCCTGTTGGTATTGCGACAACCCCTGCTGCGCTTCAAGCGGATCATGCACTTCCAGGAAGAGCCGGTGCTTCAGTTCGCGCTCGGCAACCTCTGGGGCAAAGGGAATGAAGTTGCGTTTGACCGTAGCCGTTATGAACTGGGCCGGCGTGATAGTGCCTGCGCCGACTCACTCCGGGTGCCGGCAACCGAAGCCCGGCAGACAGTCGTCATCATTTTACTCGACGCCCTCCGTGCCGATCATTTGCCCGCTTACGGTTATTCGAGGCCGGTAACGCCTTTTCTCGACAGCCTGCGGCAAACGGGCAGCCTGCTGCGTGTGGAGCAGGCCTACTCGCCCTCCACCAACACGGTGGGCGGCGTGGCCGGACTCTTCTTCTCGCGCGACTGGGAAAATTTCGGCTATAACGGGCTCAACCTGATGAAGTACCTCCGGAAGGCAGGATTCACCAATTATGCCTTCCTGACCGGCTACCACCGCGACTGGTTCGGGCTTTCTGCCCTGTATCGATCGAGCAGCGATGTGTATTTTGAAAGTCCGCAGGATCCCGAAGTGCCACCCGATGACGACCTGGTCACCCTGGATGCGTTCGACAAAACGGAGCTGGCGCCCCGCAGCTTCCTGTACATCCACCTGCTTTCGACACATACCATCGGACGAAAGCATCCTGCTCTCCGGCGCTATCAGCCCGACAAGATCGGCATCGGCACCGACCAGAAAACAGCGCTGATCAATAATTATGACAATGGCATCCTGCAAGCCGACTACGTGGTACGGCGCATTTTCGACCGGCTGCGCAAAGCGGGCCGTCTCGGCAATAGCATTGTTTACATTCTCGCCGATCATGGAGAACTGTTTGGTGAGGGTGGCCAGTGGAGTCATGGCGGGAGCGTACATCCCAAGCTGCTGCAGGTGCCCCTGCTGATTTATGACCCCCGTAAAGACTGGTACCAAAACCTTCAGGCAGCCACGCTCAAAGACATTGCACCCACGATTGCCCACCGGCTTCGGCTGCCCGTTCCGGCCTGCTGGGAAGGCCGTTCGCTGGCCCATCCGGCCGATAGTTTCCGTTTGCGCGTAAACGCGGTGGCCGAATGCCCCTTCCCTCTCGGATTGTTGCGCTACACCCGCGACAGCACCACCCTTTCGGTACTCAACGACAAAGGGCAGGCGCACCACTCCTGGAAACTCAGCAACGCCGGCTGGCAGCTCCGCTGAACGGGCGGCACGTACCTTGCATCGGAAGCAATTATTTCTTTATGACTTATTTCAGCAAGCTGTTCTCAACCGGTGCGATCCGCAAAACACCCGGAAGCGTCATCGGCGCCATATTGGCTGAGGTAGAGCCGGCGCCCGGTGTGCACATGGTCGAGTTTGGCGCCGGACAGGGGGAAATTACCTATCCGCTTGCCGGTCAGCTGCTGGCCCACCCCTTTCGCTTCAGCGCTTTCGAGCTGGATCGAAGACTGGGTGCTTCGCTGGAACAACAGCTTCCTTGCGTGAACGTACATTACGAAGATGCCTTTGAGTTCCCGCGCTTCATCGATCCTGCCGCGGTCGATTATTTCGTTTGTGCGTTACCGCTATCTTTTTTCGCTGCGGAGAAAACCAGGAACCTGATCGGGCAGATGCAAAAGTCATTGAAGCCCGGCGGAAAGATCATCATCATCTTCAATGCGCCCTGGCTTGCCGGTATCTTCCGGCGCCTGCTTCCAGGTGGCAGGCTTCGGGTCTTCGCAACCCTGCCGGTATATGGAATGTATGTGTACCGGAAACGATAAAAAAAGCGGCCGTCCGGAGACGGCCGCTTGCCTAAAATCCGGCGGTTCATATCTGCTTTCCGCGCATCGCCTTGCCGATGGCTTCATCCATCAGGCGCTCGGCATAGGGTCTTGAAATATCGTTGAGCCGTTCGATAGCAGTATGGATGGCATCCTTGTCGGTTCCGCCGATCTTCTCCTCCAGTTCACCGATGGCGCTTCTTGTTGCCTCCTGTTCTTCGGTGCTCAAAAAATCCCCGTTCTTCCTGAGGAAGGCTTCCGTGGTTTCCAGCATTACCCGCGCCTCGGTCTGTGCCTCCACGAGTGCCCTGGTCTGCATATCTTCACGGGCATACTGCAGCGAATCGAGCAGCATGCGTTCCACTTCGCCGTCGGTGAGGCCATACTGGGGTTTCACTTCGATGGCCTGTTCCACACCGCTGCGCAGTTCCTTTGCCTTCACCAGCAAAATGCCATCGGCATTAATCAGGAAGGATACTTCCACCTTGGGAAGTCCGGCGGGCATACCCGGTATACCCGTGAGGTTAAACTCGGCCAGTTTGCGGTTGTCACGCACGAGGTCGCGTTCGCCCTGGTATACGGAAATGCGCATCCCCGGCTGACCATCTTTTTGTGTCGTATACTGCCGACCTGCTTTCGTAGGAATTTTTGCGTTGCGTGGAATGAGCACGTCCATCAGTCCGCCCATGGTTTCAATACCAAGCGACAGCGGCGTCACATCCAGCAGCAATACATCCTTGTTTTTACCGGCCAGCACATCGGCCTGGATGGCTGCGCCCAGTGCCACAACCTCGTCGGGATCCACGTCATTGTGCACCGGCCGGCCGAAAAAGTCGCCTACCGCCTGCTTCACCAGCGGCACGCGTGTAGAACCACCGACCATCACCACCTCCTGTATTTCTGCGGTGGTGAGTGCGGCATCGGCGAGCGCATTGCGGCAACTGTCGATCGTGCGCTGCACGAGGGCGCTGATCAGCGACTCGAATACGGCTCGGCTCAGTTCCAGCTGCTCTCCCCGCAAAACAACCGAAAAGGTCTCCGAAGAGCTGAGTTGCTTTTTGGCGGCTTCGGCCTGGAGGCGCAGTTCCTGTGCCAGCCCTTTATCCTGTTCAAGATCCTGGTCGGCAAGCCCCGTCTGCAGCATCCAGTGCCGCACGATGGCGCGGTCAAAGTCATCGCCACCGAGGTACGTATCGCCGTTTGTCGACAGCACCTCAAATACACCGTTGCTGATACGGAGGATAGAAATGTCGAAAGTGCCTCCACCGAGGTCATACACCGCCACGACCTTTTCTTCCTCGCGGTTGAGGCCGATTCCATAAGCGAGGCTGGCAGCGGTAGGCTCGTTCACGATCCGCAGCACATCCAGACCGGCAAGCCGTCCGGCATCGCGGGTGGCCTGCCGCTGCGCATCGTTAAAATAGGCAGGCACCGTAATCACTGCCTTGTTGACCGGTGTTTTGAGGATATGCTCGGCACGTGCTTTCAGCGATTTCAGAATAAAGGATGACAGCTCGATGGGCGTATAATACCGGCCGTTCACCTCCACTTTCACCAGGTTATCGGTGCCGTCGTCGATGATGTTGTAGGAAAAGAAATGGGACGCCGCAGCCACATCGTTGTACGACTTTCCCATTAGCCGCTTCACGGAGAAGATGGTATGCTGCGGATCGGTGAACAGGTAGTTACGGGCTTCATCGCCCACCGACACCTGCTCGCCAGGTCCAAAATGCACGATGGAGGGAACCAGGCGCGAGTTATCGAACTCCCGGAGCACGGTCGGTTTGCCGGTATCGGGGTGTATGATGGCGATCAGGCTGTTGGTCGTGCCCAGGTCGATACCTACGATCATCTCTTCCTGCTGCAGCGAGCCGGTGCTCATGTTGATGGAAATCTTGGCCATAGCGGCAAAGCTACGGAGAACGTGAGGAGAAAGAACGTGAGGCTTTCGCCTCTTCCCTTTCTCCTTTCTCCTTTCTCCTTTCTCCTTTCTCCTTTCTCCTTTCTCCTTTCTCCTTTCTCCTTTCTCCTTTCTCCTCTCTCCTCACGTTCTTTTTACCGCATCAGGTACATCTTTCCGTAGCCTTTGTTGAAGAACTGGTCGGTTTTCTCGTCTTTGTTGGTAAAGCGCTCCAGCGATTTGCCCTGGTGGTTGGTGATCACGCGGTAGAGATAAACGCCATTACCCAGGGGCTGCCCGTACTGGTCGGTGCCGTCCCATTTGAACTCCGTGATGTTCTGACCCACACGCAGCGGCCCCAGTTCGGCCTTTGTGATTTCGCGTACGATCCGCCCGGTTACGGTGAGGATCTGGATGCGGATGTTCTGCGGCACCTCTGCACCGGTGATCGTAAACACGAAGGCGGTGGAGGTCGTAAAGGGATTCGGATAGTTCAGCATGTTGGAGATCATCGCCTTGTTGACCACCTCGAAGTTGACCTTGTAACTGATACGGCCGGCACCGTTGCCGCTCTTGTCTCTGCCCGATACGATCAGCTGGTAGATACCATCTTCGGTAAAGTGCGGACGGAAGCGGGCCACCGCCTGGTTTTCGGTGCCCGTTGCAGGCTCGAAGCGCAGCGTGTCGCTGTTGAAGGAGTAGAGACGGCTCAGGTTGTTCGGGTCGATCACTTCCACCGTCACCAGCGAAGTATCATCGAGCAGGCGCCAGCGGGATTCATCCTTGAGGCGGATATCGATGGCGGGTTTGGCCGAAACGATATCGCCATTCAGGATTCGACGGTTGTCGAAAGTCACTTCCAGCAGCGGGTTGAGGGAATCGCCCCGCACGAAGAAATTCCGGTAGATGAAGTTGTTGAAACGGAATTGCTCGGGCTGATCGTTGTTGGGATTCACATCAACGAACAGGGTGTTGTTTCCGACCAGCAGGCGGGTATCAACGGGGATGCGCACATGCACGGTATCGCTTCCGGGCAGCGGGCGGAGCCGGGCGAGCTGCAGCTCCTGCGACACGTTGCTGGCATCCGTAATTACGGCGCGTACCTTCAGGCTGTCGAAGCGCACATCGCTGGTGTTGCGGAACGCCATCTTGAAGGAAAGTGGCTCACCCACGTCAAGGGTATCCTTCATTTCAAAAAGAACGTTGGGCGCTACGGCTCCCTCCGGGATGGGTGTGTAGAGTACCCTCCAGAAGTCGAGCTGCCAGGGGGTGAAGTGCACCGTGTCCGTTGCGGCCATATGCAGGCGCAACGAAGGATAAGTAGCTGCGTTGATGAAGGAGAGGTCAACATTGGACTGACCCGGACGAATACGGCGCAACAGCGTGTCGGAGGTACCGTTGGCGCGGATGCCGATGACGCTGAGATGCACGGTATCGGTGCCCGGAGCTTCCAGCGGGGTACCGTTCCAGACCAATTGGCGCCAGGCGGCCGCAGGTCCGAAGGTCGGGCTGGTAATGAGGCCTACCGAGTCGGCGGCCTCGGGGAAGGCCGTCAGGCTCATCACGTCGAAGCGGTCGTCGGAAACGGCCTGGGCCGGCAGGAAGGAGGAGCTGCCTTTACGGAACACAAATGCAAAAGCCCGGGGACGGTTGACCGAATCGATCAGGGTAAAGCCGGCATTTCGGAGCTCGGAATAAAGCGTATTGTTGGCGCCGTACACGTTGGCATCTGCCGCCCAGTCGGCTGCATATTGTTGTCCGGCCATGGTATTGAGCGGCTGGTTGCGCACCACGATATAATGGCCATCAGGCACGGCGCGGATCAGGTCGCGGGCACGGCGGCGGCCGGCCGAGTCGTTCGGGTATTCGAAGTTATACATCCGGCGGGCATTGCCGCAAACGTTGAGACTGCCGAACGTTCCGGGCTGGTTGGGCTGTGCATTGATCCAGGGACGGAAGCTTTTTCCATCGAAAATGTTGAAGATAAAGCCGTAGTTACAGGTGTTGCGGATGTAGGACTCCCCGTTCACGTTTACGACGAGGTCGCCTTCCTGTCCGGTGGCAGTGCCCCAAACCGCATTACGGATGTATAATTCATGGCGCGCCGGTGACGACTGCCAGAGCCTGCTGGCCGAATCGAGGCGAAGCCGCTGACGTGCGCTTTTCAGGTGCTGAAAATAATGCGACTGACCAAAGCCCGTGTCGGAGGCAGTGCGGTACAGGAAAGACGAAAGCAGCCACTTCGTAGGCGTGCCACTGGCGGGTATTTCGGCAATCCGCCAGTAATACACCGTATTGTTCTGGAAAGTAAGACCGGGCGTAAACTCCAGCAGTCCACCGGAGGAAGCGAGGTTTTGGGTCACCCGCAAGGCGGAATGGAAGAGCTCCGTCGTGTCGATCTCCATTCGATAGGTACGGGCACCGATCAATGGATTGGCGGTTGAGGCCATCAGCTTTATGTTCTGCCGGTTAACGATGGCGTAGTTATACGGATATACGGGCCTGGCTTCGTCCTCGAAGATGATGATCTCTTTGGATACGCTGTTATTGCCCTCCTGGAGTTCATCGATGTTGTTGCCGGGATCGATGGTCACCCGGATGCGGTTGAGCCCTTTGTCGCGCTGCGGATCGATGGGTATGCTGATGCTCAGGGAATCGAGGTAACGAATACCGCGCAGGGTATCGCGGTGAATAACCTGCGTAGTGCCGTTCGGATAGGTGCGTTCCACTTCTACCGGCACCCGGCGGTTAATTGCCCGGCCCATATTGATCACCTGCAAGGAAAGCTGGAAGGAAGGATCGGCGATGGACACGAATCCCGGCGACACCCGGACCATGGGGTCTTCGATCACGTAGTCGGGCTTTGCATGGGGGTTGATCCGCAGCGCCGGATCGCCGTTCAGGGCAGTCTGCTCCGCCGTAGAACGGGCGTAAAAGTCGGATTCGTTCACCACCGCAAACATGTCGAGGACCGCAGCGCGCATGATATCGCCGATGGCGCCGCCGTAGTTCTTCACGCCGAGGTTATTGTAAAAGGGCCGGTTGAATTGCTGCAGGTAATCGGTAATGCCGAAGCTGCTGCCGGCAATAAACCCGATCGTGCCCCGGTCGGGCGTCATCGTATAGCGTTCGGAGAGTGTTTCCAGCGTATTGAGGCGGGCAGAGTTGGCCGAGTACACGTTTCCGACATTACAACCCAATGCCACAAACAGCGGGTATTTGCCGGGGTTGTTGTACTGCTCGGGCGTATTGAGATTGTATTCGAGGTTGGTCGAGGAAGAGTGCCCGAAATAGGTGATCAGCGAAATACCCTCCGCAAACAGGCGGTCGAGGAGGCCGCTGTTGATCTGCTCGATTGTGTTGGGACTGTTTTTGATGAAGGTGGTGACCTTAGCGCCGTAGAGCGTGTCGGTGATGATGCGGGAGAGCTGATCGAGATAGATCCCTAAGGTGGTGATCAGCTGCGGCTCGGTGGAGCCCGCCAGGTGCACGACGTTCTTCATCCAGGCCTTGTCGGCAAGGAAGGGCGATTGCAGGCGCTGCGCCTGTTCGAACTGCTTTACCTTGTTCAGGTAATTGGTCACCTCCTGGGGATAGATGGCCGAAAGCCTACCGATCGACATCCGCGGAATGCTGGATCCCGGGTTGGCCGTGAGCAGTGCGTCGGAAGCCGGATGGCCGAAGGTGGGAACCAGGTTCAGCTGCCGGATAATGGGATTGTTCTCCATCGTGCGCTGCTGGTTGTAGACCACGCCTTTCCCGATCAGGTAGACGTGCCTCGGCGCAGTGCCGAAACGGTTTCGTGCGAAACGCAGGAAGTTGGAGATGCCCATGGGGTGCATCTTGATGCCGAAAGCGAACTGGTCGATCAGGTCTTCCGCGAGGTACACCTTTGCGTTGAAGCCACCGCCATCCGTAGAACTGCGGTAGGCCCGGTATTCCTCCACCGGATTTGTGCCCGAGGGCCCCTGCATCAGCAGCGGGCTGCTGATGATCAGGTAATCACCCTGGTGGGCCGGGTCATTGAGATTCGTGAACGTGCGGTTGACGAGGCTGGCTACATTGAGGGCGTTTAGTGCATCGCCGCGTACCATGATCAGCCTCCGGGGCGTTTGCGAGGGGGGCAGCACAAAGCGAAACTGACCCGCGGTTTGTGTATTGGCCACAAGACGAAGCCCGTTTGTGAGGTCGTAGAGCACCGGGGCCGTGGCGCCTGCGTTGAAGTTTACGATCTGCAGAAACTGACCGGTGGCAGTTGCCGGCAGGGTGAAGTCGAAGCTGGTGGCATTGCCGAAATTGAACAGACGCGGATAGCGCAGCTCATAGCGGTGGATGACGAGGCGGTCGCTGCTGCTGCCGGTGATGTTGGTGACGGCCACGGAGGCGGTGCCCGACGCAATCCGCGAAATGGGGAACGTAGTGCTGTCGATGAACTCGGTGTAGTTGTTCACAACACCTCCGATTGTGGAGTCACCGTTGATATTGACCCGAAAGCGGCGGGGATTGTTGGCGGTGCCCGATACGGCGACCAGAAAACGGGGCTGCGGCGCATTGGCGCCGGTGAACGGCAGGAGCGCGCCCAGGGTGCCGGTGTTGGTGCCGTTGGTGCCGATATTGGGCGATACCCATCCTTCGCCCCGATCATAGCTGGAAGAGTACAATACATCGCCTACGTTTACGGCAAAGCCCGGATTGAGCTGGTTGCGGAACCAGTTGCCGGCCGTATGCAGGAACCAGGGTTCGGCGGGCAGCACATTGCCGGCCACGTTGTTTGCGGTTGGCTCCAGCCTCCGGTTGACGCCATTGTTGACCGTCAGAAAATAGGTGGCTGTGTCGGTGAGCAGGCTCCAGCGGTTGCTGAGCTGAAAATTGCGGTTGCGATAGAGCAGGCTGTCGGGGCGGCCATCGTTCATCTCCCCCCAGAACTCGATGAAGCCGTTTCCGGGAAGCGGACCGGCCGGCACACTGGTAAAAAGGGGCACCTCCACACCGTTGCGCCAAAGCTGGAAATGCTCCGCCGGCACGGTGCCCAGTCCGGCTGCGGTGAGGGTTGCCTGCGGAATGCGCACCAGTCCATTCGCCCCCACCCGGAAGCGGTAATAGGTTTTGCTATAGTCGATCCATTCGTTGTTGTAGGCCTGGCCATGGGCGGCCCAGCTTACCAGCAACAGCAGACTGAATAACAGTTTTCTCATCGGTCGTTAGTTTACGCCAGCCTTTTTTTTCTTATCGTTGGTCAGATCCAGTTGCAGGGAAAATACGTGGGTATAGAGCGGGCTGTTTTGGTTTGCCAGGTTGGTGAAGGCATAGTCGATCCGCAGGTTCTGGAGGCGGAAGCCGGCGCCCAGGCTGGGCTGGTAAATCCAGACCTGCTTTTGGTTGGTGGTATCCTTGTCGGATAAAGCGCGCTGGAAGTTGTTGACGCCGGCCCGCAGGTAAAGCACCTGGTTGAGGTTGGCCTCCAGACCGATGCGGGGGTCTACATTGAGGGTATTGCTGCTGAGCAGGGTATTGCGGCGGCCATCGAAGGTGAAATCGAGATTGGCCTCGGCCAGCAGCCCCACTTTCTTACCCAGCTGAAACGCGCGCCCGGCACCAAAAACCACCCGGGGCGCCGTCATTTCGGTGGCGCGCACGGGAATATCGTTGTTCGTGAGGTAGAGTACTTCCTTTTCGCGCTCGGTAAAATTGAAGGACCAGGAGTTGAAGGTGGTGGTGATGTCGCGGGCGGCAATGCCGAGGCGCCAGCGGCCCGTCTGCATCTGCAGGCCTGCATCGAGACCAAAGCCCCAGGCCTTGGCGAAGGAGCCCACGCTGCGGTGGATAACCTTGGCATTGATGCCGGCCTGGATTTTCCGCTTGCCTTCGTCTTTGATCTTCTGTGCCAGAGAAAGCAGAAAGGCATAATCGGCCGAACTGAAGGAGCGGATGTTGTTGTAGTTGATGGTGCCGTCGGGCTCCACGAGGAAGAGGGTGTTGGGGATATCGTCGACCCCGAAGCGCAGGGCGGTGATGCCGAGCGTACGGCGGCCGCCGGAGAGCGGCAGGGCCAGCGAAGCATAGTCGAACTTACCGATGCCGGAGAAATACTCCGCATGCATGGCATTGACCTGGGGCCGCTCCACGAATGCCAGTCCGGCCGGGTTCCAGTAGCCTGCGGTGCCATCGTTCACGGAGGCCACCTGGGCGGAGCCCATGGCCAGTCCGCGGGCGCCTACGCCGATATTCAGGAATTCATTGGAGTATTTACGAAACTGGGCGCCCGCTGTTGCAGAAAGCAACAGGGCTCCACCCATCAGCATACGGGATAGTGTCATTCGGACGATTTTCAGATCTTAAAGCAGCGTCGTTTCAGTTCTCCTCTCAAAATTACTCGAAAACACCTATTCCCCTAGTCGCAGCCGTTGAAAGGGGCAAAACCTTCGGCAGAGGGTTCCGGAGTGTCCATCCGCTTGTAAACCCATCCCCCGGCCCCTTCCCAAAGGGAAGGGGGGCCTCTGCGCGACAAGCCTTACTTATGGCCGTCTTTTCCTTGATTCAGTTTTTCCAATCTGATCTCCCTCCCCTTCGATATTCGTTATTCGATACTCGCTATTCGATATTCCTCTCCCCGTAGCTTTGCGCGTATGAATCTGATCGAAGAACTGCGCTGGAGAGGCATGATCCAGGACATCATGCCCGGGACCGAGGAACAACTGCTTAAGGAATCCACATCGGCCTATATCGGCTTTGACCCGACCGCAGACTCCCTGCATATCGGCTCCCTGGTGCCCATCATCCTGCTGGTGCACCTGCAGCGGGCCGGGCACCGCGCGGTAGCCCTGGTGGGCGGGGCCACCGGCATGGTGGGCGATCCGTCCGGTAAAAGCGCGGAACGCAACCTGCTCGACGAGGAAGCCCTCAATAAAAACGTGGCCGGCATCCGCCGGCAGCTGGAACGGTTTCTTGATTTCAGTGATGGAAGGGCGAAGCTGGTCAATAATTACGATTGGTTCCGCGAAATGGATTTCCTTTCCTTCATCCGCGACGTGGGCAAGCATATCACCGTCAACTACATGATGGCCAAGGATAGCGTGCGCCGGCGCATCGAAGGCGATGCCGGGCTGTCGTTTACCGAGTTTACCTACCAGTTGATACAGGGCTACGATTTTTACTGGCTCTATCAGCACGAAGGCTGCAAGGTGCAGGCCGGCGGCTCCGACCAGTGGGGCAATATCACCACCGGCACCGAACTGATCCGCCGCAAAGCCGGTGGCGAGGCCTTTGCCTTTACCTGTCCGCTGATCAAAAAGGCGGATGGCACCAAGTTCGGTAAGACCGAGCAGGGCAATGTATGGCTCGACGCGGAGAAAACATCTCCCTACCAGTTCTACCAGTTCTGGCTGAACGCTTCGGATGACGATGCCGAAAACTGGATCAAGGTGTTCACCTTTTTGCCAAAGGAAGAAATCAGCGGGCTGATCGAACAGCACCGTGCCGATGCGGCGAAGCGCGTGCTGCAAAAACGACTGGCCGAAGAACTGACCGTATTCGTACACGGCGAAGCCGCGCTGCAGGAAGCCCTGGCCACCACCCAGAAGGTGTTCGACAATGCCAGCGCTCCTGCCGAAAGCCTGAGCGTGGAAGACCTGGAGGGACTGAGCGGCATTGAAAAACGTACCATCGGCCGCGACCGGATCGATGCCGGTATCGATGTGGTGAGCTTCCTCGCCGAAACCGGTATCTTTCCCAGCAAGGGCGAAGCGCGCAAGCTCGTACAGGGCGGCGGCGTGAGTGTGAACCGGAAAAAGGTAACGGATAGCGCGATGCCGGTGGCGGCTTCCCTCCTGCTGCACGATCAGTATCTGCTGGTGAATAAAGGGAAGAAAAACGTTTACCTGGTGCGGGCGGTGTAAACCGCTGCGGGGCAGAGGCGTGGGCCAGGGGTGCTCCCCCAGCCCCTCTCCCTACATTTTTTTCTTCCCTCACCCCCGGCCCCGCTATATGCCGTTACCTCCCTCACCCCCGGCCCCGCCCCCTACTTCGTTTTCTTCCCTCACCCCCGGCCCCTCTCCCTACTTCGTTTTCTTCCCTCACGCCCGGCCCCTCTCCCTACTTCGTTTTCTTCCCTCACCCCCGGCCCCTCTCCCAGGGGGAGAGGGGAGCTTGGGCATTCGCTCTTGGGGGCACTTCTCCCTCTCCCTTTGGGAGAGGGGGTCAGGGGGTGAGGGAGTGACAGGACTGAGAGGGGGTCAAGGGGTGAGGGAGTGACAGAACTGAGTTAGGCCGGGATGTGAGCGAAGAGCATCACCGTAAAAAGTTATTGCGGCCGCCCCTTTTTACAGCGAAACTTCAAGGTTTCCCGCTGATCTGCTTTGCGTAGTAGCGGAGCGACACACGTAACTCCCGGGAGTACATTCCGCCATCATGCACCTGCCCGTTGGCCCGGTCGATCAGGAAGAAGGCAGCAGCATCATCGGAGCCAAAATACCGGTACTTTCTCGCGGCGATCACCGGATCGTAATTGTCGAGACGCGCCGACACCGCTTCCGCTCTTTTTTTAGCGTCGGCAGGACGGATCATCAGCACGAATCGGTGGGTAGCCGTGTCGGGATAGCTTTTATCGATCGATTCGGATGCGGGCACCACCTGGTGGCGGCCTTTGAGGCTGTAATCGGCATTCTGGCGGAATTCGTTCACCCATTCTTCTGCATCGTAAGGGATCTTGATCAGCAGGATCCGGCCATCCGCACGCACCGCTTCCGGGATGTTCAGCGTGCCATACCTCCGGCTGATGGCCGCTTCAGGCGTGCCGCAGGACGCCAGGGCGACACAGAGGAGCAGGAGCAATACAGGGAAACGGGTGGGGATGGCTGGTTTCATGGATCTAAAAGTAGCGTCTTTCGGGTATAGAGAATGGTATAGGTGCCCAACACCCGGTTGTCGGGCAGGGAACGTAGATTTAGATTTTCCCAACTCTTTGAAAAACAGCTACTATCAACACCCTGCCGCCCTGTCATCTTACAATGCCGTACTGTCAGTTTACCACAAAATTTTGCCTTCCGGCAGTGCGGAAATGCACGCTTACCAGGCGGAACTGCGTGCTTGCAGGGTCGTTCTGGTCGCTTACAACAACGTTCTGCCTGCTTACGCTTGATGTTTGCGTGCTTAGGTTTCCGTTCCGGATCGTTGCCTGCCCGTTTTGAGCACTTACCGGAGCGAATTGGATGCTTGCCCTAACGTTCAAATCGGCGGCAGCCCCAGTTCCTTCAGATACGCATTGTGCTCCTCCGTATACTTTTTAATTGCCTCATCTGCGGCCTTTAATTTTTCGTGCACTTCCTTCAGGTCAATACGCACTTCTTCTTTGGAGGTGCTGACGTAGCGCGAGATATTGAGGTTGAAGTTGTTCTTTTCAATTTCGGCCAGCGACACCCGGCGGGCAAAGCGCTCCACATACTCGGGGCGTTCACGGTAGGTGCCCACGATGGCGTCGATATGCTCCCGCTCGAGGCTGTTCTGCCGCTTGCCGGCTTTGAAGCCTTCGGCGGCGTTGATGAACAGCACATCATCGTATTTCTTGCATTTCTTGAGCACCAGGATGCACACCGGGATGCCGGTGGAGTAGAACAGGTTGGCGGGCAAACCGATGACGGTGTCGATGTGCTGGTCTTCGAGCAGCTTTTTGCGGATGCGTTCTTCGGCGCCGCCGCGAAACAGCACCCCATGGGGCAAAATGATGGCCATGGTGCCCTCGTCGGCCAGGTAGTGAAAGCCGTGGAGCAGGAAGGCAAAGTCAGCCGCCGACTTGGGGGCGAGTCCATAGCCCTTGAAGCGGAAGTCCTCCCCCATCACTTCGGTGGGATCCCAGCGGAGCGAAAAGGGCGGGTTGGCCACGATGGCATCGAAGCGCTGGGTTTTGGCGGGGTTGCGCTCGCTGAGCAGGGGCCATTGGTTTTCGAGGGTGTCGCCGTGAAAGATCTCGAACTCCGTGTCCTTCATGCCGTGGAGCAGCATGTTCATCCGCGCCAGGTTGAAGGTGGTGATGTTCTTTTCCTGCCCATACACCTTGCCGATGCTGCCCCCCTCCTGCACGATGTGCCGGCGCAGGTTGAGCAGGAGGGAGCCCGAACCGCAGGCGAAATCAAGGATGGCGGTGAATCGTTTACGCGGACCGTTCTTCGGCTCCTGGGGGTCGAGGAGCACGATTTCGGAGAGGATGGTGGAAATGGGCTGGGGCGTATAAAACTCACCGGCTTTTTGCCCGGAGCCAGCAGCAAACTTGCCGATCAGGTATTCGTAGGCATCGCCGAGGGTGTCGGCGTTGTTGTCGAAATCGGCAATGCCCTCGGCCACCTTCTGGATGATGGCGCAAAGCTTCTTGTTGCGGTCGGAAGGCAGTTTGCCCAGTTTTTCCGAGGCAAGGTTAATTTCGGAAAAGAGCCCCTGGAAGGAATCGCCGAAGGATTTTTCTTCGATATAGCGGAAGGCGGCCTGGAGGGTGGGCAGCAACAGATCGTCCTGCACCCGCGCCAGCTCGGTTACATGGCTCCAAAGATGCTCCGGCTGAATGACGTAGTGCACCTTGCGGCGCATCTGTTCTTCAAACTCCGGCACCTCGTTTTCGTTAGCCGCGTACCACACCGATAAGGACGTGCGGGTGTCCTTGTCGGCCAGTTTCGGGTAATCGGAACCGAGCTCTTTTCTGGCGGCTTCCTCATAGTTGTTGGAGAGGTAGCGGAAGAAGAGCAGGGAGAGCATGTAATCGCGAAAGTCGTCGGCGTTCATGGCGCCGCGGAGTTCGTCGGCGATCTTCCAGAGGGTATTGGCGAGTTGTTGTTGGTTGTTCATGGTTTATCTTTTTACGGGGTTGGGACGCGATGCATCGCGTCCTTATCGGTGACCGGGGTTGGGACGCGATGCATCGCGTCCTTACCGGGGGCGCATCGCGCCCCCTATGATCGACTATCGATTCCATCGGCGGGGATTATCGTTTATATAGGCCGTGATGCGTTCGAGGGCGGTGGCGTCGCGGATGATGCGGTCGTGGTAGCGGGGTTGCCAGGCGAAGGCCGGATCGATGGCGCGGGCAGCCATCGTGACGGCCGATTTGAAGCCGCGGACGATGGAGGCCAGGTTTTTCGATTGGGGTCCGAACTGGTTGTGGGGCGCGGTGCCGGCGAGACGTCCTTCATTGAAGGTCATACCGCCGATGCCGATGACGGCATGGAAGTGATCGGGCATCACCACGTAGGCGCCCCGGTAGAGGCGCATGTCGTCCCGCAGTGCAAACGTGCGTTCCCATTCGGCCTGCGCCGCGGCGCCGATCGGCGAGAGCTGCATCTGCCCTTCCGAGATAGAGCCAAACCAGCGCACGCGGTTGTGCGTGTTGAGGGTGATGAAGTAAAGCGCATCGGCGCCATAATCCCAGCCCGGACAGCGGGTAGAATCGTTCCGGTAGGTGTTTTGGAATTTGTTCATGGCGATATACAGATGGGTGTTTTTCGTGGAAGCCTATGAGCTATCAGCTAAAGTTAGCTCACATCAGCCGAAGGCGTTCGGCATCGGCCCAGGCTTTGTTGCCGGGGGTGGTATAGGGACGCATTTCGCCCCGGTCGTTTTCCATTAGCAGGGTGGCCACATAGAGCGGCTCGGTTGGCAGGCGTTGCGATGTGGGGTGTGACGCCGGTGTGCCGTCGATCTGGTACACGGGCAGCGGCGGCAGGCCGGCTTCGAGCACCCGGGCAAAGAAGTCGAGGTGTTGCGCCAGGGTGAGGTTGATCTGCGCGGGCGTCAGGTGTGCTTCGAGGGTGTGGCCGCCCCGTTCCACCCGCCATTGTTTGGGGAAGGGTTCGCGCTGCGCCGTGGCATAATCGGTTTCGGCCAGTTGCTGCAGCAGCCTGATCTTTTCGGCATCGTCGACGCCCTGCAGCCGGTATACCCGGCCGCACCAGCCATAGCACAGACCAGAGCCGATATCGATCAGAAACCAGAGATTCATGCAAAGTTCGGGAGTCGGCATAAGCAGGTTTTTAAAAGAAGGTGAATGGTAGTTATACGGTTTCGGAAGCGGAAGGGAAGAGGTTTTGTAGAAGAGCTTTTTTGTGAAGCTTCAGTAGTTCATTTTTTTTCCGAAGCGCCTCTATTCTGTTTGCAACTGACGAAAGGCATATGGCAATTCTCTCTTGCTCAGGCAATGAAGGCAAAAAGATAGGTGTGGTAAGGATGTCTGATCTTGATAGGCCAGGAATCATGTTGCCAGTGGACAAACTTTGAAAGTACTTTCCGTAATAAGAAAGCTGATAGTATAGAAATGCGATCGATGCATTTGTTGTACTGATCGCCATGAGCTGGCGGCCTATCGCAACTTTTGGCAATTCTAAAAGCATCATAGATCCTACCCCGCTGCCTTTGACAGTTATCAGTATACAGCCTCTCTTAGCAAACTTGGCATTGATAAGTGTCCATTTCGATACTTCTGCCGGATCATTTGTAAAATCTGATGGACCTGAAAAATAAGGAGCGGTCTCATTGGACGTCGTTGTATACTCATCTGGGTTTAAATGTTGGCCGGATAGCAGTTCAAAATAATCGCCAATCTTTGCTCTCTCCCACTCCCCTTCAAACCCCTTAAACCTTAGCCGCGGCACCCTCTCCCCTTCCTGCGGAAACAGGTTTTGCAGCAGCGCCTTCTTGTGCGCTTTGAGGGCCTCCAGCTTTTGGGTGTGGGCGGTGATGAGGTTGTCTAAAGAGGAAAGGCAGGAGGCGATTTTTTGTTGTTCTTCTTTGTGTGAAGGCAACAAAACAGGCAATAACTTAACAATGTCAGCATTGAGATTTCGCACAGCAGCACCCGCTGCATTAATCTCAAAATAATGCTGGCTCATTTCTCCGCTAATAAAATAATAGAGATACTCCTCAAAGGTCGAATTCGATATTTTTCGAATTGCAATCCATCCATCGTGAATGCATGTGCGAATTCTGGAAATATAGGGCCTTCCAAAACTCATAGAATTGGAAAGAATAAGATCACCAGGATATACCTCGCGGGTGCTTGCCAATGCAGAAGAAATTACTCGTTCCCTGGTCCCATCAATATATTTTTCTTCAGAAGGAACATCGGCAATTTTCAGCCAGTTTAGTCCGCTAGCATCTGTAGTTAAATAATCTTGAATTGGTCTTGGCGAACCACCTCGAACTACCTCCGAAATAGATCCTAAATGTATCTGTTTCCATTCTGGTGCATTCTTAAACTCCGGAAACCTCAAGTCCGGCACCAACTCCTTTATCTCCTTACTCATACGCTTTCAATCCAGAAATTTCCCGCCCTCCGGCAATTTTGTTGAGTTGGGGCGCGAGATCTTGCATCAGCGCCAGTTCGCGCAGGCGGCGCTCCTTCCAGCTAAGGCCCAGGGGGGCCAGCAGTTCGGTAAGCTGCTCGCCGTCGAAGATCATCCGGTCGAGCACGGCATCCACAAAGGCTTTCAGCCGCTCCGGCTCCAGCCCGTGCTTTCGCGCCATGTCGGCCAGTGCTTCTTCGTTCTTTGCGCGTTTGAAGGCCTCGAAGCCACTCCGCAGCTCGGCCACTTCGATGCCTTTGTTCCAGTCGAGGCTGTCGATGTAGGCCGTCAGGTCTTCCTCTTCATGCATCAGGTTAGAATTGGAACGGATCAGGGCCTTCACCTGCTCCTTGCTCATCTGCTGCTTCTTCGGCGTCTTTTGGGTGCTATCCGCCACCAGGCCCAGGATGTAGTCGTAGTCGATCAGCGCCGAGGCAAAAAGCACGAACTCGAAATCGAGTTGCCGGGCCCCTTCGGGCACCGAGCCCGGATCTTTACGCTCCCGCTCCTGGTAGCGTTTGGCCGTTTCGATATAGTTGGTACGAAACTCCAGAAACTTCGCTTCGGGCAGAATGGCTTCCACCTGCTGCCGCTCTTCGTCGCTCAGGTCGGTGTACTGGTCGAGCTCGTTCCGGAGCTTCTGGATGTCTTTGAAGTTCTTCAGGAACTGGATGCGGGCGGCATCGCCCTTGAGGTTATAGACCTCCTCCGGTTCTTCGGCCAGGTTCTGCGCGCTCATGAAGGCGCCCAGGGCGGCTACGGCTTCCTTGTATTTCTCGATCACCACGGGCGCGGGCTCCACCAGCCAGATTTCCTTCGCACGGCCCTTGCTCATACCCGAAAACAGCTCGATGGCTTCGTTCACCGCCTTCTGCTGGGCGCGGAAGTCGAGGATGTGGCCATAAGGCTTGGTGCTGTTAAGTACCCGGTTGGTGCGCGAAAAGGCCTGCACCAGCCCGTGGTATTTGAGGTTCTTATCTACATACAGCGTGTTGAGGTACTTGGCGTCGAAGCCCGTAAGCAGCATATCCACCACAATGGTGAGGTCGATCTTGTTCTTGCGCGGGTAGTCGGCATGGCTCCACTTCTGGTCTTTGATGCGTTGCTGCACATCCTGGTAATAGAGATCAAACTCGTTCACCGAATGGTTGGTGCCGTACTGGCGGTTGTAGTCGGCAATGATCTCCGCCAGCGCGGCCCGCTTGCCATCGGGGTCGGTGCGGTTGTCGAACTCTTCCTGCGCCAGTTCGTCCTGCAACTGGCGGATGTCGGCGGCATTGCGCTGCTGGGCGGCATCGGCGTCTTTGGGCGGCTGTGCCGGCGGCGAAAACACGCAGGCCACCTGCAGGGGCACGAAGAGCGGGTCTTCAGCCTGCTTCTGCTGCTGCCGCTCTTTAAAACAGCGGTAGTATTCGATGGCGTCGTTGATGGAAGCCGTGGCCAGCAGGGCATTGAAGCGGCGGTGGGCGGTGGCCTCGTCGTGCTTCTTCAATATGGCATCCACCACGGCCTGCCGGGCCAGGGGCACCCCTGGGCGGGTGGCGCCGTCTTCGCCCTTGTAGTAGTCGATATGAAAACGCAGCACGTTTTCGTCGTCGATGGCATTGGTGATGGTGTATTCGTGCAGCGATTTTTCAAAGAGGCTTTCAGTGGTTTTGTAGGTGGCATATTCGCCCTCGCGCACCGGGTAGGTGGCGTTGTCGTCGAAGATGGGCGTGCCGGTGAAGCCAAAGAGCTGCGCGTTGGGGAAGAACTCGGTGATGGCCTGATGGTTGTCGCCAAACTGCGAGCGGTGGCATTCGTCGAAGATGAATACGAGACGCTTCTGGCTCAGCGCCTGCAGGCGCTCTTTGTAGTTCCGCTTGTTGTTGCCCTGCAGGGCGAGGCCCAGCTTCTGGATGGTAGTCACGATCACCTTGTCGGAGTAGTCGGTCGACAGCAGGCGGCGCACCAGGGTTTCGGTGTTGGTATTTTCTTCCACCGATCCCGGCTGAAACTTGTTGAACTCCTCGCGGGTTTGCCGGTCGAGGTCTTTGCGGTCGACCACGAAGAGGCATTTTTCAATATCGGGGCGCTCCTTCATGAGCGTGGCCGCTTTGAAGGAGGTGAGGGTTTTGCCGCTGCCGGTGGTGTGCCAGATGTAGCCGTTGCCGCGGTTTTCGCGGATGCAGTCCATGATGGCTTTTACAGCAAAAATTTGATAAGGACGCATCACCAGCAGTTTCTGCTCGCTTTCGAGCAGCACCATGTATTTGCCGATCATTTCGCCGAGGCTGCATTTTTTCAGGAAGGCATCGGCGAACTCGTGGAGGAGGTTAATCTTCCGGTTGCCGGCATCGGCCAGCTGATACACCGGCAGAAACTGTTCGTCGGCGTCGAAGGCAAAGTGCTGGGCCTTGTTGTTGGCGAAGTAGCGGGTGTGGGTACCGTTGCTCACGATAAAGAGTTGCATGAAGCAAAGCAGGGAGTTGCCGTAGCCGTTGCCGGGGTCTTGCTTGTAGTCCACGATCTGCTGCATGGCCTTTCGGGCCGAGATGCCGCCGCGTTTGAGCTCGATCTGCACGAGGGGCAGTCCGTTGATCAGGATGATGACGTCGTAGCGCTGGTGGCTGTTCTCGGTGTTGATCTTGAGCTGGCTCACCACTTCAAAGTCATTCTTGCACCATTCGCGGTTGTTCACCAGCGTGTAATGCAGCGGGGTGCCGTCTTCGCGCTGAAAGTATTGCCGTTCGCGGAGGAACCGGGAGGCAGCAAACACATCGGGGCGGATGATCTCCTCGCGGAGCCTGAGGAATTCATTTTCGGTAAGGCGCACCCGGTTGAGTGCTTCGAATTTGGTCCGGAAGTTCTGTTCGAGCGTTTTCCGGTCCACAATATCGGGCCGGTGGGCATATTTCAGCTCCGTAAGTTGTTTGATCAGGCCTTGTTCCAGCTGGTTTTCCATGTGCCAAGTACTTTGGTACCAAATGGTGCCAAATATAGTTTTAAATAACCAGCACCGAGCGGGCCTTTACTCCGCATTCCCTGGCGTTTGATTTCGTTTACATTTGCCTCAAACGCAGTGTGCTATGGTCAAATACATCGAAGCTTCCAACTTCCGGAGCCTGGGGCCAAACACCCGGATCGATCTGGGCGACCTGACGGTTCTTGTGGGGCCGAACGGAGCGGGCAAGTCGAACGTAATTGATTTGTTCCGGTTTATTGCAGATGCGATGAAAATCGGACTGGAAGGCGCCATCACCAAACGGAACGGCATCAAGTCGATCCGCAGGTGGAGCAACGGGAAGCCCTATAACATCACCATTTCGCTCATGATCGAGGAAGCTGATGGTTTCAATGCGTTTTACACCTTCACGATCAGCGGGCATAAAGTGCATGACTATTCGCTTCACCATGAAAAAGCCCGTATTTCTTTACCCGGACAACCGCCGATTGGTTACGAAGTATCGTCGCAGAAATGGATAACGGCACCTCCGGGGGGCATCAATCCCTACCTTTCGCCCATGAGCCTGGCCCTGCCCCTGCTTTCGGGCGACGAGCGATTTGGACGGCTGGAACGGGTGCTGCGGAATGCCAGTATCTATAATATTTTCCCCGATACGCTCCGTTTGCCGCAGAAGTATGATCCGCAGAAACCGATGAATGAACATGGGGGAAACTGGGCCTCCATTTTGAAAGACCAATCAGATGCACGCTGGATCGACGATCTGGTGAAAGCGCTCAACAGTCTTACGCAGGAAATTGATGATCTGGAAGTAGGTCAGTTGACCAGTTTTCTACTGCCCCGGTTCCGTCACGGCAATGCCGGCGAAAGTCAGAAAGCAAAATGGTTCGATGCCTCGCAGGAGTCGGACGGCATTCTTCGTATGGCGGGTCTTATCACAGCATTACTGCAGGAACCACACCTGCCCCTTATCGGAATAGAAGAGCCGGAATTAACGATCCATCCCGGTATGATTCCCGTTGTGTTTGATTATATCAAACAAGCTTCCCGTTATTCGCAGGTGGTGGTCACCACACACAGTCCGGAGCTGCTCGATGTGATCAAAGATGTGCAGCAGATACGGGTGGTTTCAAAAAACAAGGATCATACGATCATCAGTCCTATATCGGAAGAGCAGAAAAGTGCTGTCCGGGAAGGTCTTTTCTCAATCGGAGAAATTCACCGAACCGAAGGACTGCAGCCCCGGCAACTTTCCATTTTCGAAGACACCCAAAAGGATTCGTAAAGATGTTTCAGTTATTCGTTGAAGGCCAGGGTGAGCAAGGCGCCGCGCAAAAGCTGGTGCAAAAAATTGTGCATCATTATGGTTTGGAGCCAGCCCATTTTTCCGAAGGCCGGAGGATCGGAAATCTTCATACGACACAGGGGATCGAGATTGCGCTCAAATATGCGCGCATAGATAAAAACACGGAAGGCGTATTGATTCTGCGGGATGATGAAGACCATTGCCCGGCCAACCATGCTCCGTTGGTGGCAGACTTTATCCGAACGATGGCGCTACCTTTTCCGGTGGCTTATTGCATCGTGTACCGGGAATTTGAATCACTGTTTGTAGCACATGCACCTGCCTGGGCCGGTAAAACTATTCCCCACCGGATCAGGGGAAGCTTCACCTTTATTAAGGACATCCCTGTAATTGACGCAGAAAGCCGCCGGGATGCAAAAGGGTGGATAACCGATCAACTGGCGGGCGGCACCGTGTACAAACCCACCGTAGACCAACTTTCCCTGACGCAGGCGTTGAATATAGAGACCCTTCAAGCCTCAGGGCTGGCTTGTTTCGGTACCCTTTGCCGATGTATTGATTTTTTGGTGACGAACCGGGGGCGGTCAGTAGTATATCCGGAAGGTTTAAAAACAGAAGAGGAACAATAAAAGAACTTGTCGTCTTTTTCGTTTTTTTCTAATTTTCGGGTACACTAAACTAACCACATATGGAGCAAAGAGAACTCAACGCACTGGAGGCCGTGCGCAAAGTGCTGGCCCATCTGAACAACCATCCGGCAGACTGGCAGGACTGCGTGCCTGTGAGCGAAACAAAGGCCGAAATTGAAGACGTGGTGCAGCGCATCCGCGCCGGCGGCGATCAGAAGGCAAAAGACAGCAGGGGCGCCACCGCCGAAAAGGATGCCGCACTGGAACGACTTGCCGAAACCACGGCGCTGGCCTGCCGCCGCGCCTCCGCCTATGCCCGCAAAAAAGGAGATCTGAGCCTGCTGGCCATTGTCAACCAAAGCAGGACAGACCTATCACGTGGTGCTGAAGAAGAAGTGCTGCAGCGGCACCGGAATGTGCGGGATGCCCTCCGCGCCCTCAGTCCAAACCCCACTTACCAAATCAACGATGCATTGATAGCAGCCATAGATGCCGGCATCGCCACCTTTGAAAGCCTGCGCCATCAGCGCGACGAACTGGTGACGCACCAAAGACGCGCAACAGCCGACATGGACCCGCTCTTTGCCGAATTGCGGCAATTGCTGGAACGA
>Ga0164290_1000685_pt1 | contig 92140 bp, 75 predicted proteins | sample Micstemetagenome_FD_108782 | JGI IMG/M metagenome (GOLD analysis project Ga0164290, IMG submission 108782) | Contaminated culture microbial community from soil near Moab, Utah, USA - Microcoleus steenstrupii SON62 (Illumina Assembly) | ecosystem: Environmental > Terrestrial > Soil > Soil crust...
AGAATTCAGACGAAAGCACTCTCCATCTGCGGGGCGGCTGAATTCTAGGCGAATTCAGCTACGGCTCTGCGGCCGGCTTGCGGAAATCGTTCCCACCACGAAGTTCACCATGGAAATGCCGATTTCGGACGACGGTTCTTCTCCTGGTAGCTCTCCGAATCCTTACGCGCCGCCGAAGGCTGTCGACTCACTCACCCCCGATGCCCAGCCGCGAGTTCAGGAACTCGCCCTGCTAGTAATGCTGGCGGCAGTGCAGTTCACGAACATCGTCGACTTCATGGTGATCATGCCGCTTGGTCCGCAACTGATGCGGGCCATGTCGATTAACACCGCGCAGTTCGGCATTGTGGTTTCGTCGTATACGTTTGCCGCCGGCATCGCTGGTCTGGTGGCATCGTCGCTCGTTGATCGATTCTCAAGACGGACGGCGTTTCTGACGCTCTATGCCGGCTTTCTGCTCGGCACGTTGTTTTGTGCCCTTGCGCCGAACTATCAACTGCTCGTCGTGAGTCGTATCATCACAGGTGCGTTTGGCGGAGTGCTCGGTGGCATTGCGCTGACGATTATTGGTGATGTCTTTCCGCATGAACGGCGTGGCGTGGCGACCTCGGCGCTCATGACTGCTTTCGCACTGGCCTCGGTCGCCGGTGTGCCGGTTGGGTTGATTCTCGGCAACGCTTACGGCTGGCATGCGCCGTTTATGGCGCTCGTCGCGCTCGGCGTGCCCGTATTAATCGTGGGCGCCATTACGCTGCCGCCACTGCGAGGGCATCTGGGCAAGAAGCATCGGCATCCACTGGAGACGCTCGCGGAGACGCTGTTTCACTGGAATCACTTGAAGGCGTTCGCCCTGATCATTTCGCTGATGATTGGCGGCTTTGCTCTGATTCCGTACATCAGTCCGTTTCTGGTCGCGAATGTGGGCATGGCCGAGACGAGCTTGCCTTGGATGTATGTCATCGCCGGAGCCACCACGCTGTTTGCGGCGCCACTGAGCGGCTGGATGGCCGACCGCTATGGCAAGCTGCGGACTTATCGGGTGATTGCTCCGTTCTCGGCGATGCTGATGCTGTCGATCACGCTCGTGCCCTTCGGCTATCCGTGGCTGGGCACGCTGCTGGTCGCCGGCCTGATGGTGACCAACGCGGGACGCATGGTCGCCGCGATGGCGATGGTCACGGGTAGCGTCGAACCGCGATTGCGGGGCGGGTTCATGAGCGCGAACTCCTCGCTGCAGCACATCGCTTCCGGCATTGGCACCTTTGTCGGCGGTTTGATCATCACGCAGACCAGCGACGGCAAGCTGCAGCACTTGGAACTGGTCGGCCTGCTCGCTGCCGGCACCACGCTCGCCAGCCTCTGGATCGCCGGTCGATTGAAGCGGGCGGATGAAACGCAGCACGTGACGGTGGGCGACAGCCTCGCTGCAGCCGCCGAAGCCAACGCCGACGCCGGCGAGCCGCTGCAGGCTCAGCAAGCAGTCCGGTAGTCGGCGTTTTCGAGCACAGGTCGGCGTTCCGACAGTGGACAAACGCCGCCGCTTCGCGGTTAATAGGCTCTCTGCCACTCTTTGACGCAGGCCTAGTGCGGAGCACGCGATGTTCGTCCACTTGTTACGGGTTTTTGGGCTGCTAAGTATCGGTTTGCTACTGGCCGGTTGTGGGATGGAGCCGCAGTGGAAAGAGCTCAAGCTCCCCGGCGACAGCATTCGCATTCAGATGCCGGCGAAATGGACCGAACAGACGGATGCCGAAGGGCAGCGGATCTACAAGACCACGCATGGCCGGACGGAGTATCTGCTGTCGGTCGGTAGTATTGGGCAGGCGGCCAACTCCGTGGCAGACGCCCGCAACGGACTGCGAGCCGTCCGCGACAAGATGGTGTCGAACCTTCCGGGCGGCAAGCTCGATCGCGAGTCAGAAATTGAGCTCGAAGGGCATCCGGGCATCGAACTGCAAATCTCTGGCGATAATCAAATCATCGCCAAGGCTCGAGTTTTCCTCAAAGGTCATTTACTGGTCACGACGCTCGTCGACTATCAGGCCAAACCGACGAAGCAGGACCATGTCGACAAGTATCTGAATTCGCTTTCGTTTAATCTCGATGCGCCAATTAGCACTGGGCCGGGCACTCCCCCTGCTCCGCCGCCTCCCGGCAGTGGCTCCGCGCCAGCCTCAACCGGTGGCGAGGACACACGCAAAGCCTGGCGATATACGAACGCTCCGAAGATCTTTCCGGACCAAAAGGGCTACAACGGTTTGATCAAGAAGATGGGGGACAAGGTCTGGGTCGACGAGACAGAGACCGGGCCGCTCGACTTCATCGAGGAGAATCGCACGCCCGAATATGTCGAGCTGAAGCGACCGGTGGGTGATTTCCGCGTCCGCCTGTACAACGACCATAGCGAATACAAGTTCGGCTACAGCCCGCAGTGGGAGCAGATGTTTCCCGGGAAATGGGAATGATGCATTTAGGATTGATGATTTAGGATTTAGAAGGCGGCGGCAGCTGCGGCTCTGTGCCGAATCAAATCATCAATCCTAAATCCGAAATCATAAATCTTTGGGAAGTTCGATCTTCGGCTGCGGCGATTCTTTGAGGAACTGCGGACCAGTTACGCCCATCGAGACGTAGATACTCATGAAGGCATCGACCGTCATGTCGGCCTTCTTCACATGGGCGACCGGCACGAAGATGAGGCTGCCGCCGACAGGAACTGGCGCGCTCGGAATCAGTACCGCGTAGTAATCGATGCCTTCGACATGGAACGTCTTCGGCGTCGGCAGCAGCGCGAGAAACGCTGCGCCGCTTTCTCCGCCGAACAGGCAGAAGACCGGTGTCATTGCCCGCAGGTCCTTGGTGTCCTGCGGCTCCAGGATGGTCACGACCTGACGCACCGAAGAGTACAATCCACCGAGCAGCGGCACGCGGCCGAGGATCGCGTCGAGCACGCTTTGCATATAGCGCTTCGCGCCGAGTTCCGCAAACATGCCGAGACCAAAAATCACCAGTAGCGTCAGCACACAGCCGACCACGTAGGCGTAGAGATCGGGCTCGTTGTTGTTCGTGTCGGTGCCGGCGAAGAACCCCAGTCGCGCAAGGCCTCGGCCCACGGCCGTGTGCGGGCCCATCAGGTTGTCGAGAAAACTCGCGGCCCAGGCGATCGCCACCACGGTGATGACGAGCGGCAGCACCATCAGCGTGCCCGCGATGAAGGAGCGGACGATGTACTGCAGGGTCGGCGGAAGCGTATGAATCGGTCGAGCCATCGGCGGGAACTTTTGGAAGAATACGAGAGAGCCCAGATCACCCGCAATCATAGCTGCGCGACCGGCCCGCCGTAGAGAGAGAATCGTGGCCCCCGAAAACTGCCTCAATCGAGCCGTTTCAGGCATTTGGCCAGCCAGGTAAGTCCGCGGGCGACCCCTGTCCTTCGAACACGGCATCTTTCGAGTTCGCTAAACTTAATCAATCAACGGGTTACCGAGTTTTGTAGAAGGCGATTGATCCATGATGCGAGCGACTCTGAGCCTATTACTTGCCTTGATGCTACTGACATCCGCCGCCTGGTCGGCCGATTCGAAGCAGGAACCGATTCGGCTCTGGCCGAGCGAAGCGCCAGGCGAAAAAGGAGATATTGGTGAAGAGGCCGAACAGCCGGCCAAGGGAGACAACATCACGCGGATCGGCAATGTCACGAAGCCGACGATGACCATTTATCGGGCGACGGGCGAGAACAAGAGCGACGCTGCGGTGCTGATCTTCCCGGGTGGCGGCTACAACATCTTGGCCTGGAATCTGGAAGGAACCGAAGTGGCCGAGTGGTTCAACAAGATCGGAGTCACGGCGATTGTCGTGAAGTACCGTGTACCATCGCGAAAAGACCAGGAACGCCACGCCGCGCCGCTGCAGGACGTGCAGCGGGCGGTTGGCATGGTCCGCGAGCGGGCCGGGGAACTCGGCATCGACCCGAAGAAGATCGGCGTGCTCGGTTTCTCGGCAGGCGGTCACCTGGCGGCGACGCTCAGCAACAACTACGAGGAGCGCTCCTACGAACCCGTCGATGCCGCCGACAAACAAAGCTGCCGGCCCGACTTCGTCGTGCTGATCTACCCGGCGTATCTGGTCGACAAGAAGACCAACGAAGTCTCGCCCGAACTGAAGGTCACCAGCGAGACGCCGCAAACGTTCATCGCCATGACCGAGGACGATGGAGTCGGAGTCGAAGGCCCCATCTACTACTACGCGGCACTGAAGAAGGCGAAGGTCCCAGCCGAGATGCACCTGTATCCGGTCGGTGGGCACGGCTATGGGCTGCGGCCGTCGAAAAACCTAGTATCAACCTGGCCAGCACGCGTGGAAGACTGGATGCGTTCCCGAGAACTGATCAAGTAAGCAACCGACACGTGGTTAGATCGCCAGAAGCCGGGGCGGCCTGTCGTGCCCCGGTTGCTGACCGCAGTATTGAGCGTGGAGCGGAGCTACTTGCCTTTACTGCCCCCTTTGGTTCCCTTCGTGGGCGCGAAGACTTGAACTGCCTGCTCCAGCGAGAATGCCTGGCCGCTCTTCAGACGGCCGGCCAAGGTCACACGAGTGTCGCCAACTTTCAGTCCGGTCGCTGCCGTGTCGAATCGCAACACCAGGTCGGCCCGTTGATCACCGTTCACGTCGCGCAGTTCATACTTATAACCCTGCTTGGGATGCGACTGCACCGCGGCGCCAGTGGATGAGCCAGGTCCGCGGAGACGCAGAGAGCCCAGGTCAATCTGAGCCAAGGGATCAAAACCTGCAACGGCAAGGATGGCGACTTCGATTGTCGCGGACCCTAAGTCGATTCGATTGGTCGAATCGCCCGGCGCCACGTCCATCGCCATTTCCAGGACATCGGTCAACTGCACCGTAACAGCGGCAGTGGATCGATCACCTGCCGTGTCGGTGACTGCGACCGTGAACTGCAACGTCGGCTTCGTCTCGTAGTCGAGCAGCGCCGGATTTGCGACGGAAATTGCGCCGGTTTGCCGATCGATGGTGAAGGCCGCAGCATCGTCGCCGCCGAGCACGAAACTTTGAATCGCGTCGTCGATGTCGCTGGCCAAGATGGTTCCGACAAGCGTGCCCAGCGCGGCATTCTCGGCGAGCGAGAATAGAGCGGCCGTCACTCGCGGTGGGTCATTCACCGGAGTTATGGTGAGCGTGACCATAGCCGAGGCAGAATCTACGGAGCCATCGTTCGCAACGAACGTAAACGAATCCGAGCCGTTGTAGTTGGCACTGGGCGTGTAGGTGTACGCTCCCGTGTTCGAATCGAAGTTACTCAAAGCTCCGTGCTGCGGCGCTGTCACAATCCTGTACTTCAGCGCTGAACCGTCAGCATCCTCGGCCTTCAACGCGCCAGTGAGCGGTTTATCTTCGCTCGTCGTTGCCGACTGCCCCTGAACAACCGGCACATCGTTGACGGACGATACGGTGATCGAGACAGTCGCAGGTTCCGACACCGCATCGCCGTCGCTGGCTGTAAAGGTGAAACTGTCGGTGCCGTGGAAGTTCGCGGCCGGTCGATAGATGTAGGAACCCGTTCCTGAGTCGAACGATAGTGAACCGTACTGTGGCTGGGATTGAACGGCAAAGGTAAGCGACGAATTCCCGTTTTCGATGTCCATCGCCGACAGAATGATCGCAGCCGTACCGTCTTCCGCGATAGTGACATTCTGGGTCGATGCAACGGGTCGATCATTGACCGGTGTCAGGCGGATTGCGACGGTAGCAACCGCGGAAGAAGCCAAGCCATCGGAAGCCTGATAGGTGAAGCTGTCATCGCCAAAGAAATTCGGGTTCGGTGTGTAGAGGAACGAGCCGGTCGACTCGTCAAGTGTGACAGTACCAAACTGGGGCTCGTCGATGATTTCGTAGGACAATGCGTCGCCGTCAACGTCACTCGCATCCAGTGTTCCTTGCAGTTGCGAGTCTTCAGCGCCGGATACCGCTACGTCCTCGGCAAGGGGATCATCGTTTACCTCAGCGACACGGATCGCCACTGTCGCCGGATCGCTCGACAGTACGCCGTCGCTCGTTCGGAACGTAAAACTGTCCGAACCGAAGTAGTTACGTTCGGGAGTGTAAGTGAACGTACCGTCTGCATTGAAGATCAGCCCGCCGTGTGCAGGGCCGGACTCGATCGCGAAGGTGATCGAAGAATCCACATCAGTACCGACTGCCTGACTCGAAACGGTCTGTTCCTCATTGGTCGATAGCTGTACGTGCTGCGCTAACGGTCGATCGTTGACGGGAATTATAGAAATCGAGACGGTAGCGATGCTCGAATAGGCCGTCCCATCGAACACCCGATAAGTGAAGCTGGCGTCGCCGGTGTAGTTTTCCGCTGGAGTGTAGACGAATGAGCCAGTCGACGTGTCGAGTGCCAGCGTTCCCGAAAGTGGCTTGTCGACGAGAGCATAGGTGAGTGCGTCGCCGTCAACATCACTCGCTTCCAGTGAACCCTGCACCGAGGCATCCTCCGCCCCCGTAAGCATTGCATCCGCCGCGACCGGAACGTCATTCACGGTACCGACGCTAATCGTCACGGTGGCTAGATCGCTCGACAGTACCCCATCATTCGTCCGGAACGTGAAACGATCCGTGCCCACGTAGTTCGGGCCGGGTGTGTAGGTGAACGTGCCGTCAGTGTTGAAGCTGAGATCGCCGTGTGCCGGCCCCGCTTCCAGTACAAAGGTGACCACCGACTCCACATCGCTGCCCGCTGCCTGACCGGAAACCGCCTGATCCTCGTCGGTCGCAATCAGCATGCTGCCCGCGTAGGGTCGATCGTTGACCGCCGTCACCGTGACGCTGACCGTGGCAGTTGCTGTGGCGCCTGAGCTATCACGAATTGTGTAGGTGAAGGTATCCGTGCCGTTGAAGTTCAAATCAGGCGTGTACCAAAGAAACGGGGCGCCGACACCGCGTTCAACTCTACCGTTGGCGCCCTGGGCAAAGGAAACAATGGTCAGCGAACTTTTTTCGATGTCGGTATCGTTCGCAATCACAAAGATCGCCGCCGCCGAATCTTCGTTAGTGGTCGCAGAATCATCGTTGGCGACCGGGGCGTCGTTCACGTTGTTCACAGTGATGGTTACTCGGGCGATATTCGAGTCGGAGTTGCCATCGTTCACCTTGTAGGTGAATACGTCGCTGCCAACGAAATTGGTTTTAGGTGTGTAGACAAAGTTGCCAGTACTTGGATTCACCGTGAGAGTGCCGGAAGTCGGACCGTTGACGACGGTGTAGGCGAGAGGGCTCTTTTCAGCATCGCTGGCAGGTAACTGACCGCTGAGCGGCGACTCTTCGTCGGTAGCGAATGCTGCACCGGGAGCCAGTGGCGGGTCATTCGTAGCCGTAACGGTGATTAACACTTCGGCCACATTGGAATAGCCGCGATCGTCATGAACGCGGAACGTAAAGCGGTCGGTTCCCGCGAATTCCGCGAAGGGCGTGTAGATGAACGCGCCCGTGCTGGGGTTCACATCGACAAAGCCCGAACCGGGCAGATCCACCACTTCGTATCGCAGCGCGTTGCCGTCCGCGTCCGTCGCGGACAACGATCCTTGAAGTAGGACGTCCTCGCTGCTCGTGAATTGCGCGTCGATGGCGACCGGGAGATCGTTCAAAGATTCGATCCCGATCGTCACCGTCGCGGGCGCGCTCAACTGCTGGCCGTCGTGCGCGGTGAAAGTAAAACTGTCGTTGCCAAAGTAGTTCGGATTCGGCGTGTAGGTGAAGGTGCCGTCCGTATTGAAGACAAGGCTGCCATTGGAAGGACCTGTGGCGACGGCGAACGTAACGGCCGTCTCCTCATCGCTACCGGTCACCTGCCGGCTAATCGGCATGTCTTCATTCGTCCAGATCGACAGGTTGTTTGCTACTGGAAGATCGTTGACTGCGTTGACCGTTACCGTGACAGTACCGGTACGCTGCACTCCGCCACGGTCGCGGGCAGTGTATGTGAACGTGTCAGTGCCGACGAAGTTCGCATTCGGCGTGTAACGGAAGAACGGCGCGCTCACGCCGATTGTTACTGTGCCATTAGTGGGCTGTGTATGGCTGACGAGCACCGGACTTTCGTTGTCCGGATCAGTGTCGTTCTGCCACCACGAGATATTGACACCCGTGTCTTCGTTGGTCACTGCCGTATCGTCGTTGACGACAAGCGGATCATTGACGTCTCGCACCGTGACATAGATGCGGGCGATATTCGAATCGGCTGTACCATCGTTCACCTTGAACGTGAAGCTGTCCGTTCCAAAGTAATTGGCTTGCGGCGTGTAAGTGAAGGCGCCGGTCGTGGGATGGACCGTAACGGTGCCAAATCCCGGGTTCTGAACGACCGAGTACGTCAGCGCATCCCCATCAGCGTCGTTCGCGCGTAAGAACTCGTTGAGTGGCACTTCTTCGTCGGTGCCGAGTTGCCAGCCGTGGGCAACCGGTGCGTCGCTCATCGGCCCGACCGAAACGGTTACGGTTGCGGTATCGGCCAGCGGCCTATCGACGATTCGGAAGTTGAACAAGGCCCCCATCGCCTCGCGGTCGTTCACGGGGAACTGCCCGCCCCAGGCGAGCGCAAAGTTCACATGGAGCGAGACGGTGTAAGTCACGCCGGCCTGCACCAGGAACCCTGTCTGGCCAAACGAATTCGCTTGATTGTCGGCGTTGATGAGCTGGTAGCTATCGACTCCTCCACCCTTCCAGCCGAGGCGGAACTCGCCCAGTTCCTGAGTGCCGAACGTGTTCGTCATTTGAATGTTGTGATTCAAGATGAACATGCCGTTCCGGCTGGGAGTGAACTCATAGGTCCAGCCACTCCCTTCGACCAGCGAAGCGCTTCCCTGCACGGAATTGATCCGGTCCCAGATGACACTGTTGAAAAGAATCTCTCCCTGAGACGGGTTGGTCCAGGTCGCTTCGCCGTAAGCAGACATCTCGACGCGGCCGTTGTTGGTCGAAATGGCCGAGACCGTTCCTCTCAGCATGCTCGTCGTGCCGGCCTGCATATTGGTGCGCCAGTCGTACTTTGCCGTCGACGCTTGATTATTCGAGTTCGCTCGCGCATGCAGATCCAGGGTCGAGCGTCCTACTGTCACGGGGATGATCGGCGAGGAGTTGTCCCAAATGGTGTAGGTGAACGTGTCGGTACCGGCGAAATTCGCCTTCGGCGTGTAGGTGACTGTCTGGTTTGCGTTGATCGTGGCGGTGCCGTTGGTCGGCTGCGACACGCTTACCAGGCCGAGCGGCGACCCCGGCGGATCGGACACGTCGTTCGCCTTTACCTGAATGACGACCGGAGTATCTTCGTTGGTCACTGCCGAGTCGTTGACCGCATCGACAAACGTGGCCAGCAAGCGGCGGTCTTCGAGCGGTTCGAGGAACAGTCGAGCCCGACCGATGTGGCGATACGAAATCTGCGCAGAACGATTGCGCTTGGTACGCATGGAGAGGCTCCTGGTCGCGATAAGTAAGTCCGCCAACGATCGCTGGCAAAGGACTCCAATAGCCAAGTCGATCCGTGCACCAGCGAATGCCGGTACGCCTCAGGATGTATTTTGCGGCCGCCTGATCAGCCGCCATGCCTCTGCCGCGCTCTCCTCGACTAGAACGCTGTTCCGTAAAGGAAAATCCTAGAGATTACTCTTTCAAGTTGCAACAACGATCGCTGCTACAATCTTCGTTACTGCAAACAGAGCTAGCGGAACCAGCGGCCGGCCGCATAGGAAAGCATTCCCAAGGCCGCGCCAAATAAGAGGATCGCTGCGGCTTTGTAGATCGTTTCCAAGGAACTACCGACCGCCGCCGAAGGGTTCATATAGCCCTGCGGTGCATCGGTCTGGCCGTAGCTGCTGGTCGCCAAGTAGAGGATTGAGAGACCAAGCGCAGCGCAGCCGCCCAGCGCCCCGGCCAGCAATAGCCAGCCGATATCTTGGATGCGGAACTGGCGAGCTTTCTGCCTGCCCGATCCACTAGCTTTAGGTGGTGAGCGTGGCGCCAAGCGGTCCTCGCAATTAGTCCTTCTTTTCGTGCGAGCACTGATCGATCACCACGGCGGCGGCGATGATCAGAATGTCGTCCTCGCCGGCCGAAACATCAATGCCGTAGCTATCGGTCCAGCTAAAATAGGCCTTCGAGACGCGGGCCACCGTGCGCGCACCTCGGCTGAAGGTGTACTCATGGTCGAAGAAGTTCCCTTCGGCGGTCAGGTCGTCCGGCCCAGGAACGTCGATCGTGAACACGGCTCGAAACAGGGTAAAGATCTTCTTTTTGACGACCGCCGCAAGCGTTCCGCCGCGATAGATCTCAAACGTCGGACCCCAAGACAACAGCTTCTGCGAGATGAACGCGAGTTCATTACCCTGCATATCTTGAAACGCGAGCTTGCTTCCGAGGCTCCATGCCTTGCCGTCGATGAAAAAGACCTCGCGGCCGCTCTCGTCGCGCACCACATAGTCGTCTCCCCAGGAGATCCATTTTTCTTTCATCTGATAGCGAGCCATTTCGAGTGCCTTTCCGCTAGTGGCAAGTTGAGACGCTGCTGCTTTTATAGCTGCGAACGGTCGGCAAGTCTCGTTTTCACTGGCAAGCGAAGCTTGTTATGCTCAGCGGCCTCGCGGCAGATTCTTCAAAGTTAGTATCTCAGCAGTGCCGCGACGTCGCCGGCTTCCGTCAGAGCAGGCAGCCTATCAACGAAATTTAGCTCGGCACTTGTTTGCTTGAGTTGCCGCGCAATCGCGTCTACAAGATCCAAAGCGAAGATGTTGTCTGACTTGCACGACTCACACTTCCCTTCGAGCGTTGCCTGCAGGTGCTCGCAGTCTCGGCAAGCTGCTCCCAAGATCTTCGCATCTCGGGTCACAATGGCAGCTTCGATCCGACCGGATTGGGCATAACGGAGAACTTCGGCGACGCCGGCCGCAGCCCTCCCCCCGCGCATTACCTCAGATTTTATGCGTTGCCATAGATCGTGCTCCGCTTTTCGTTCGTCATCGAAGTACGATTCGTAAGCACGGGCAACCATATCATCTTCTGAGCGGTGAAGGTCGAAAGGTTCGCTGCCGACGACTAGCCCGAGGAGGCTGTCGTCCATCTCGGCTTGGATTGCCCGCATCGTCTCGGCAGAACCCAATAGTACGATCCGACGAATCGAATACCGCTGAACCAGGTCCTTGAGCGCCTCAACTGCGTCTTTCGAATAGTGGGCCAGCTGTTCACCCCGCCGGCGTTCATATCTTTGCTGCGACCAGCCTCCTTTGCGAACGTGGTTCTTCACACCACCTTTGATGGCGAGTTCAACCTCGGCCTTTTCGTTCGTCACCGTGTAAATACTGGTCCGGTCATTGTCGCAGACGACCAACGCAAACGTTTCGTACTCGTCCTGCAATTCGGCTAATGGTCGGATGTACGGAGCCGGCCCGACGTACAGCTGGTCTGTCACTCGAATCGAGATGGAGTAACCCAGCACAACGTCCAAAACTGCGCTACCAAAGACGCAGATGCCACGTTCGCCAGCGAGCGACTGTTCCTCAATCGCACTGCGGATCATCTGCATGCTGCGATCGAAGTTCTCTGCCTCGAGAGCGTCGTCGGATAGGATTGCTCGGAGTTGCCGCTCACGGGCGGCCAGTGGCCTCAGCCCATCGGACGCCTGAAAGTAAGCGGAGACGACGTCTCGACCGTTGCCCTGGATTTCGGCGAGTTTCCGTAAATCGATGTCCTGAAGCATCTCGGCCTCTGAATAATGCGTCACTCGGCCTAGGTGCCGATACTGGACGACGGACTTTGACCCAACAACGAACGCTGCCAGAGGCTTTCAGTCCGACGCAAAGAGTGTGCCAAGTCCCGCCACATGCCAATGCAGGGAAGGCCGGCGGGCGGGCGGCTACATGAGGAAGCAGAGTTTGGTCGCGATCATTGGAACTGTGGCCAATAAGTCAGCACCGCCATTGCGGATGACTGCACGCAAGGTCTACGCCTTTGACAAGTTGCTTGCAGGTTGTGAGTCGCCTGGACCACGGCGCAAGAGCTTGCGAATTTGGCGTGCGAGCTCTAGACCAACCATCCGGGGAAGTCTCGGAGTAGAATCGACTAAGTTCGCCTGCTCTCTTCGCGATGTTTCCTCCGAGAAAGTAACGATTTGTCGCTTCTTAAGCTCGGAGAGCGGGAGCGCTCCGCCGGACGAGCACAAATCGTCAAGCCAGCCCTTAGTACTCGTCCAGTAGCTCGCGCTCATCGACCCTTTCGCGACACATCGTTCACAGTACTGCAGATACTTCGAGCGCGCCGGAGCAACGATCCGCTCATCGTGAATCACGTGACCAGGCCGATTATCGGCCACTGCCGCTTCCGACCCACCGCTAACCCTCTCGCCTGTTGACCCACAATTCGGAGCGGCCGATACTGGCGCAGCCGCTCCGCTCCCCTCGCTTATCAGTTCGGTGATCCATGCACAGCCGCCATTCGGGACTATTTACTCGCGCGAGATTCGTTCCCGCTTTACTACATACAATTGCTGCACTGATCTTGGCCGCTATAGGGTCTCGCTCGACGATTCGTGCGGCATTCGCCGAGGAAAAAGTCAGAGAATCTCGTGTACCAAATGTCGTTGTGATACTCGCCGACGACCTCGGCTACACCGACGTGGCCTGCTACGGCAGCAAGTATTACGAAACGCCGAACATCGATCGGCTCGCGGCGGAAGGTGTGCGATTCACGGACGGCTACTCCTGCGGGCCGAATTGCCAGCCGACGCGGGCTGCCCTGCACAGCGGCCAGTACGGCCCGCGGACGGGTGTGTATACGGTGGGTGGCGTCGATCGTTTCAATTGGCAAGGCCGGCCGCTACGGCCCGTCGACAATGTGACCAAGCTGCCGCTCGAGGTGGTCACGCTGGCCGAAACGCTAAAGCAATCGGGCTACGCCACCGGCATGTTCGGCAAGTGGCATCTCGGGAACGACGCGGAGCACCATCCGTCGAAGCGAGGTTTTGACGAGGCGATTGTCTCGGAGGGGCGGCACTTCGATTTCGGGACCAATCCGCAAGCCGACTATGAAGAGGGAACTTACATGGCCGACTTTCTGACCGATAAGGCGACCGATTTCATCCAGCGACACAAGGACGAGCCGTTCTTCCTTTACTTGCCGCATTTCGGTGTGCACTCGCCGCACGAGGCCAAGCAGAAGTGGATTAATCATTTCCGCGACAAGCCTGCCGCCGAAGGGCACAGCAGCGCCGTGTATGCGGCCATGATCGCGAGCGTCGACGAAAGCGTCGGCAGGATCGCGAAGCTGCTTGACGAACTGAAGCTCTCGGAAAACACCCTCGTCATCTTCACCAGCGACAATGGCGGCGTGGGCGGCTACGAGCGCCTCGGCATCCAGGGAGGCAGCATCACCGACAATGCACCACTACGCGGCGGCAAAGGCATGCTGTATGAGGGAGGCATCCGCGTGCCGTACATCTTCCGTTGGCCCGGCGTGATCGAGCCAGGGGAGACTTCGCGCGAGCCGATCCTCTCGGTCGATCTCTATCCCACGCTGCTCGATATCACCAAAGCCGAAGCGCCGGCTGGTCACAAGCTCGACGGCGCCAGCTATGCCTCCATCCTGCGTCAGCCGACCAAATCGCTCGACCGCGACGCAATCTTCTGGCACTTCCCTGGCTACCTGGGTGCTGGAGGCGGCACCTGGCGGACGACGCCAGTGAGTGTGATCCGCTCGGGTGACTGGAAGCTACTGGAGTTTCTCGAAGACGGCCGCCTGGAGCTTTACAACCTGGGTACCGACTTGAGCGAGACTACGAACCTGGCCCAGTCGCAGCCAGAGAAGGTCAAGGAGTTGCACGCGAAGCTAAAACAATGGCGCAGTGAAATAGGTGCGAAGCTGCCTTCTAAAAACGAGTCGTTAGAGGCGCCTGCCCCAAAGGCCCGCCAGAAAAAGGGCAAGGGCAAAGGGAAGGCGACGAAAGCAGCCTAGTCGCGCCCACCCGCGAGCATGAAAGATGGCAGCATTCCCTACAGTGGATGCTGCAACACGACTCTGCTTCGAGAAGCTCCGATGCGGGGTACTCGCAGTGCCCACTACTCTACAGAAGCAGCCGCATGAGTTGCGGCCATCGTCCGGAGCTTTCGACTTCGGCGCATCGCTTGTGCACGCCACTGTGTCGGCAAGCGTACCGAAGCTCATTGGCGCAGCTGAGATCAGAAGCTGAACGCCCGCCAATCAAGCGCAGATCGGTGAACGATCAAGTGAACAAGCGCTAGCTTACAACGGCGGATAAAGATCACCCCTTAACTGGAGGGTCCATTTCCCGACGCGAAGGGATAAGTCTTTTCGGCCACAAAATCGGCTCTTTCTTTGCATAACGGCCGAACGCTCTCTTTCCTTCTTCCTTCCCGATCTCTGCCATCCTTCGAAAGGATCCCCATGTTTGGTACCAAGGCTGAACGTGCGCGCGCACGTCGTACCTTCCTCTCCGTCGAGACTCTCGAGGAGCGGACCGTTCTCGCAGGCAATGTGCTCGCCAGCATCACTGGAGGCAATCTTCGCCTCATCGGCGACGCTCAAAGCAACCAGATCGCCATCGAGCGCACTGGTCCTCAGAGCGTGCAGATCAGCTCGCTCGACAGCTCGACGCGAATCAACAATCAAGCTGGCCCGATCACCCTCAACGGATTCACGTCGGGCATGGTCGCCGTGCTGGGTGGCGGCGATGACGTGCTGCGTTTCTCGGGCACATCGACCGAGCTGTTCCGCGTGTTCGGAAATGCCGTGATCGACACCGGCACTGGCAACGACACGGTCGAGTTCTCAAATCACTCGGTCTGGAACAACCTGGTTCTCACCACCGGCGCCGGCAACGACCGAGTGATCGGCCTGCGCGACCTGACGGGGGCTGCCGCCACGACGGGTTGGGGCCTGCGAGTTGGCCAGAACGCGGTGATCAACACTGGCGCTGGCGACGATGAAGTGAACCTTCGCAACTCGGCCTTCCTGAAGAACTTCGTTTTGGATGCAGGCACGGGCAACGACCGGGTCGATCTGCGAAACAACGAGTTCCAGTTCATCTCGGTACACAATGGCGGACCTGGCTTCGACACGCTGAACAATGTCGGCAACACCTTCCGCTATAACCCGGTGATCTTCCAGTTCGAGTCGCAAACAGCGATTGCGGGGCCGACGGCTGCTGCGGATTCGGCGACGGTGCTCGAAGGGGGCTCGGCCACCATCAATGTGCTGGCGAACGACAGCGCTACCAGCGGCGCGATCAACACCGGCTCCGTGGTCATCACTCAGCAGCCGACTCGCGGCACTGTGGTGGTGAATGCCAACGGCACGGTTACTTACACGAACAATGGCTCCGAAGGAGCCACCGACAGCTTCCGCTACACGGTTCGCGATGCGCAGGGTAACCTGTCCAACGAAGCCACGGTTTCGCTTGCCATTACGCCGGTCAATGATCTGCCCGTGGCAGTCAACGACACCATCACGGTGGCCGAAGGGGGCAGCGCCAGCCTCAATCTGAGCACCAACGATACCGACGCTGAAAATCAGCTCAATCGCAACTCGATCGTCATCGTGACTCAGCCGGCTAACGGCACCATTTCGATTGGCAACAACGGCAGCGTCACCTACACGCACAACGGATCGGAAACCACAACCGACAGCTTCACCTACACGATCGCCGACGCCCAAGGTGGCGCGTCGGCTGCCGCGACGGTGAATGTGGTCGTGACTCCCGTCAACGATCTGCCGACCATCGCCGGCGTGCCGACCACGACGGTTACGGTGAACGAAGACACTGCCGCCGCTCCGATCACGCTCACCATCGGCGATGCGGAAACGCCAGTCGGTCAGTTGACCCTGGCAGCCACGTCGAGCAACACGGCCGTGGTCGCGGCCAGCGGAATCGCCTTGACCGGCACCGGCGCGCAGCGGACGCTGACCATCACTCCGGTGGCCAACGCCTCGGGTTCGAGCACCATCACGCTGACGCTGACCGATGCCAACGGCGGAGTCACGACTCGCACCTTCCAGGTGAACGTCAACGCGGAAAACGACCTGCCGACGATCACGCCGGACATTCAGGACATCGTTCAGAACGAAGATACGACCATTGCCCCAATCACGGTCACCGTCAGCGATGTTGAAGCGCAGGCCTCGGCTCTCGGCGTCACGGCAACGAGCAGCAACACGGGCGTGGCCACGGTTTCGGTCGCCCCTGGCGTTAACGCCAATCAGCGGATCATCACCGTAACGCCGGTGGCGAACGCTTCGGGAACGACCACAATCACGCTCAGCGTCAGTGATGGCGCCGGCGGAACCGCGACGCAGCAGTTCAATGTCACCCTCAATCCGGTGAACGACGCTCCGACCGTTACTCAGGTCAATGATCTGACCGTCGCAGCGGGTACCACCGTTGCACCAATTACCGTGACCGTGGGAGACGTCGAGACTCCGGCTGCCAACCTGCAGGTGACCGCCACTAGCAGCAACCAGGCCCTGGTCGATGCGGGCGACATCGTTGTCACCACCAACGGCAATCAGCGCACGATCCAGATCACGCCCAATGTCGGCGCGACCGGTTCGAGCACCATCACGCTGAGCGTGAGCGACGGCAACCTCACCACGACGGAAACCTTCGTTCTCAACGTGAACGCTGCTCCGACGATCAGCAACGTCGTCGACATTGTCGCCGATGAAGATCAGACGATTCCTTCGTTCACCGTGAACGTGGGAGACGTGGAAACTCCCGTCGGAAACCTGACCGTTACCGCCGCCTCGAGCAACACGGCGCTGATTCCGAGCGCCAATCTCTCGGTGTCTGGCAATACGGGCACCCGAACCGTTGTGATCACGCCGGTCGCCAACGCCTCGGGCACTTCGACCATCACACTGACGGTGACCGACTCCAACGGGCTCACCACCCAGGAAACGTTCCTGGTCACGGTCAACCCGGTGAATGATCTGCCGACCGTTACTGGCGGCGGCAATGTCACCACCAATGAAGATGTTCCGGTTACTGTTCCGCTGACCATCGGCGACATCGAGACGCTGCCAGCCAACTTGATTGTCACCGTGTCGTCGAGCAACACGGCGGTCGTCGCGAACGATGCAGCCAGCCTGCAACTAAGCGGCACCGGCGGAGCGCGGACGCTGCTTGTCACTCCGGTCGCTGATGCCTCGGGCACCACGACGCTGACCGTCACAGTCCAGGACGCTGCCGGTGCTACGGCGACGTACAACTTTAACGTCACCGTGAACCCGGTCAATGACGCGCCGGATACCACCATCGATACCGCATCGGTGCTGGAAGGCAGCGTTGTCAACATCCAAGTGGCTGCCAACGACACCGATGTCGATGGCACTCTGGATCTCTCCTCGGTAGTGATCACCGATCAGCCGCAATTCGGGACTGTGGTGGTCGAGCAGGACGGCAGCATCACCTACACCAACAGCGGTTCGGTGAATACGGCTGACTCGTTCAGCTACGCGATCCGCGACAACAGCGGAACGCTCTCGGCGGAGACCGCTGTCGACATCGCGATCACGCTGATCAACGATCCACCGGAGGTGACCGACGACGTGCGGTTCATGATCGAGCCGACAAACAACACCAACGTGACCATCTCCGGCAACGTTCTCGACAATGACGATGACGAAGAGACGCCGGACAATCTCTTCATCAGCGCACTGAGCGACGGCACGCTAGGTGTCGAGCTCGAAGGCAATTACGGATTCCTGACGCTCAATGCGGACGGAACGTACTCCTACGAACTCGACGCGGAGCTTTCCGATTCGCTGATTGCCGATGTCGATGCCGCCGACGTCTTTTCCTTCCTTGTCTCGGACGGCACCGATACGACGACAGCTCTGCTGACGATCAATATCGAAGGCCGCAACGGTTAAGTGGGTTCGATCGTAGCGAAGTGATTAGCTGAGACCATGACAAGATCGCCTTCGGGAAACGGAAGTCCCGAGGGCGGTTTTTTGAGAAACAGTAGCGGGCAAGCATCGATTGCGCTTGCCGAGTGGCCGCTTGAGCTGCAGGCGGCTTTTCCAGAAAAACATTCAATGTAAAGACACCGGAGAACGTTCGACTGACAATCTGATCCATGCACGGGGCGCTTGGATTGGATCGAAGAACGTGCTGATCGAAACCAGTCAGCGGCGAAAGCTCGCGCTGACGAGGGAGGTTTTGAGCACATGCCTAAACGCCCCACGAGTCGCACCTTCCGCAAGGTGGAACTCGGCCAACTCATCAACCGACGCGACCTCCTGCTCCATGAGTACAGAAACTCCACGTCGCGACCCACGCCGCCACCAAGTGTAACTAGCTGGGATTTGATTCAGGCGATTTTGGACGCCGAGTTTCCGCCTGCCAAGAAGCGTTCCTATCTAGCTGTAGACGCTCCGAGTGAGGCGATTGCCGGTCTCTGGGAATGGCGGCAGAAGCGGGACACAAAAACCACGCCCGAGCCGCCAAGCCAAACGAAATAAAGGCATATAAGATTGTCCGAGGTGGACGTTGCGCCCGCCTCTGGACCAAGAGCCTCGAAGCCGCCCGATTTCGGGGCTCATTTTTGCGCGGATGAGACCGCTGCGGCGGACGAGCAACCTGCTGGCAGCAGTTCCGCCTGCGAATCAATCACTAATCGATGCTTAGACCGGACCGCTTCGACGGCGCTACCTCTGGATATTCGTGATGCAGAATGCTGCGAACCATTTCTGCATCGGTCAGCCAGCGCGGCGGCTGATCGCCCGTCGCAGCACAGTAGGCGGTACGGAGGTTGTGCCTGTTGTTGAGCAGGGAAGCGATGAGTTCTTGCTCCCGGGCTGAGCGGTTCTGGTTGGTCATTGGGCGCGGCTCCGAGGTGTCATCCATCGAGAGTAATTGCCGTTTGCGAAAGTTTGTGCGCGGAAACTGGCCGTTCAAGCAAGAATTTTGCCGATTTCCGTCCAGGTGGTCCAATTACCTTAAGCTTGGTGTGCCTCACTGGTTCCTCGATGCGTTTGGAGGTGCAGCCGATCGGCTGAATCTTGTTTATCACTGTCCCCGAGTCTACGTTGGCTGGGAAGCGATGACGTTCGCCCGCGGTTACCGGCGAATGGTTCGAGAAGCCAACCGAGAATTCAGTTGAAGGCTGAGTGGATGTATTGCGGTTTTTCCGTTCGATCTCACCCACTCCTGTGCCTGTTCGCAGCGTCGCTGACCTGCGGTTGTTTAAGCGGGGATTTTTACTTCTCCGCTCAGGATCTGCCCCAGCAGCCCGACGAGCGATTGCGTATCGAGCATCCTGACGGCGCTTCTTTTATCAAGCCACAGGGCTGGGAACATCACACGATCGGTTGCCTTAACTCCTCGGATTCGCGACTTTACCTCCAATCGAGACGATTCGAGGGGCGGCGAATCTATGGGGCGTTTTTCATCGTGCAACCTGACGATGGACTCATGGATCGGCTTGGCTTTGAGGAATACCGGATCGGCAATTCGACCTACAACATCGCGCGAGAATCGCAGCCTGGAAGCGGCGAGTTGCCTCCGAAAACCTCATTTCACTTCAAAGTCGTCAAACGCAAGCCGTGGCGAATTACGTTTGTCGCATGTACGGACTTGCAGGAAGTTCCGATGAATGTGCTCCTCTATATTGACACGTTTCGAGAAGAAGACGCACGCTGACGACACCTTTCCTACGCGCAGGGTGCGGCTGGCGAGTGCCGGCGCTCCAGAAGAGGCGGATTCGAGAATGCCTCGCTAAGGTACTTTGTTGTATCCATGGCTTCGGCAGAATTCCTATTCGCTGCCGATTCGAGTGAATCAATTGGCGAAGCACTGGCTTCGAACATTGGCACCCTGCGAGTGATTCGCATTTTGGCAGAGCGGTGGTTATCTTTGTTCGAACCGTTCACCGTTTTGCCAGGTGAGAGAACGGCAGTGGTGCTATTAAGCAAATGCGGCCAGCTTGCGGAACAACTCAATGCGTTCACAACACGATTGGTTGCTCATCGTGCTCGTCCTCCTAGGCTTGATCTCCTATGGCCTGCTGGCCGTATTGCGGTTTGCGTGGGGGAGTGTTCGTCGGGCCCCAGACGGATCGCTGGGCATCGAGGCAGTGGTTCATATTATCTTCTGGACCATAGTGCCGCCGCTTTGGTTCGGCTTTGTCATGGTCGCTTTGTCGCGGCGCATGGAGGAACTACTGATCGGTCTTTCGCCGGCGCCATTTTGTCTGGCCATCTTAATAGCCATTCTTGGTCTCGTCCGCGAAGCTCGGCAGGAACCGCGTTAGGGCTGGTTTGGCGCCCGCACGTGACAATCTTGAAACATTTCGTGTGGACATCTTCCGACGCTATCGCTCCAACTTCGACACATTAGGCCTCCATGTGGCACACCGCAGCTTACAGCTGTTCACAGCCTTGGAAAAACCGTTCGGCGTTTCGGTGATCATTGCGTAGCCAACATAAGAGACTGCCTGGCTGTAGTTCGGACATTCCGTGCATGACCGCCACGGCATCGAACTCAGTCTCGAGTCATTTCAGATTTGCCGGTAACCCGTGAAGGCCCCGTCTGCATCGAAGGTGCGACGATACCCAAAGCCGGATGGGTGTCGCGAGCCCTCACGTACCAGTTCGTCAATCGTCGACGCGAGGTCCGGTAGTTCTCCCTTGATCTCCCACCAGCACTCGTCAATCGTTGCTCCTAACTGGGCCGCAGCGTCATGCAGAAACGATAGGTACCTCAAAGTCTCGCGATAGTCAGTCACCGCTCCTTCGATCGCGAGAGCTTTCAGGCCGTACTTGATCGCCTCCCAATTCTTAAACTGCACCGCATAGGTCGCAAAACCGAGGTTAAACCGGAGCAGAGCTTCTCGATCGGCCTCCGAGAGCAGGATCGGCCTCAACGTGGAGTGGTAGCGTCGCAAATAATCACGAATGGCATCCTGCTTCAGTGCATGACAAAGATGCGCCGACCTTCCCGCAGCGCCGGCCCGCCTATCCTCCGAAATGATTGCCAGGATTCGGTCCTGAACTTCGCTGAACATAGTAGGCGCTGGGTGTAGTTCCCACCGCGGCCGCCGGGTGACCGCTGGCGATGGGCCGAATTAAATCCGACGTGCCTGATACAGTTCGGCCGCCACTTTCGAAACAGCTCTCACTACCGCATCCTTATCACAGCCGTATAAGTTTGCAAAGCTGAAGCCGCCGATTTCGAGGAGGCGATACTCGCCACGCTCCGTTTTGCAAATGTCTATGACCCAGACCGGATCGGGAGCCCAGCCGGTTGCGAGGACCGACTCTGCGAAGCGAGCGGCCACCGGATCAGCGCATGGCTCAAGCTTGGTCTCGCCGCGGTGCTTGTAGAGCGAGCCGGCCACAACTTGTTGGTTCGCAATGACGAACCGCCATTCGCTTTCGATCTGCTTCGGCGAACTGACGACCACGAGGGACTCCACCGGAAACTCATAGAACTCCATGAATTCCAGATCGCGGGCGAACGTGTCATGCCCGGCGAGGAGGCCGGCGAACAACTTGAGTGGCGAGTCGGGGCGGACGAAGATTTTGCCCTCACGGCCAAACAGAGTGAACAGCCGCTCCCGACAGCGATCCAGTTCCGCGAAGGGCAGCATCGCATAATCGTCATTCAGCAGAAACCGCCCCAAGTGAGCGAAGTAGTGTGAGCAGCGAAAGTTCTTTACCGTGGCAAACGCGCCCGGCGTCCAGATGGCGTCGACTTGCACGCGGGTGACGAGATCGATATCTCCATGCGTGACGACACAGAATCCTGGCGGGAACGCAAGGCGGTATGCGGAGCCGACATCGTCCCAGCGGTAGGGCGGACTCGGGGCATTCAGCGACTTCACTTGATGGCCTTGCCGCAGAATGGCAGCGACGAGTTCGTCGTGGTACGCCTCAAAGACGGTCGCGTCGAGCAGCCAGCCAACCGTTCTGTCCTTTGTCCTAGTCACCAGTACTCTCCACCTAACCACTGAACGTGTGCAGCTACGTTTTTGCCGCTGCGCACTCGGACAGCAGTCGCGACAGGAACTCGCTGTAGGCTTCCTTCATCGGCAGATCGAGCTCGCGGTGGACTCGTCGGCGAACGGCTGCGATCGGCTCTCCGTTCCTTGGGTGTGCCGTGGTTCGCTCGTAAGTCTCCCAATACAAGCCGACACCACGGCGCTGCCAGGCTGGCAGGTCATTGAAGTTGATACCGCTGCGAAAGAGCAGTTCATTCTTTGCCGCCGTCGAAAGGCCGTTCAGGGCCGCGGTCGCTTCGGCTGCGGTTTGGCCAGTCTTGCGCAGACACCAGTAGCAGTGCGCGTTGAGCGCGTTGCGGTGAGCATCCTCACTACGCCAGCGGAAGTAGTCGATCACCAGATCGACGCTCGGCAGTTCCGAAATACGGCAGTCGAACACTCCCTGCGATTGCAGCAGCAACGAGAACTTCGCGCTGGCTTCACCCGCCAAGATCGACACCAGCTTGCGAATCTTTCGCTGAAACGGCTGAGACTGAGGCGCAAAGAGGAGCGAAATTTCGTCGCTCTCGGTGTAACCGTAGAGGAAGCTGAACCCGCAGGCGCTTATCAAGTGCTCGGCAGTGTCGAGCATGAGATCGCGGAAACGGACATCGAATGGAGCTTCGAAAGGGTGCGTTTCTTTGGTGAGGCGTGTAAAGCCGCGGCCATCCAAGCGTGCCACCATGTACAAGCCGGGGAGTACGCACCGGTCGTTTGCCGTTTCAAAGATTCGCATGCGGCCGTCAAGTTCGTCAAATTTCATCTTGCCACTCCTCGACGGCAAATCCGCCGCCGATCTGCCTGACGAAATACAGTTGATTGAAGCCCTCGGAGCGCGCGGGAAGTTCCAGGCGCGTGTAGGTTCCGAGCAGTCCACGGAGCGGCACGCGATGCTCCGGCCCGCGCTGTTCATTCCGTTGTTTGCAGTCTTGCACCAGGGATTGAAAGTAGTACCCGATCACCTGAAAGCCGGCATCTCGACTAGCATCGATGTATTCCTTTCGCTCGACCCTAGTGGGATTGGTGTTGTCGATCACGGCCCGCTGGCGGGTGCGCAGGCAAGTCTCAAGAAACTGCCGCTCCCGATGTCGGGTACGTAGCAGGTCGAGGCTGATTCGCACGTGCGTGTGGAAGAACTGCTGCTGGTAAAAGGTCGACTTGCCGGATGCTTGTACGCCGATGAAGAGGACCAGTTCCAATGCAGTAGCTCTCACACTCTTGGAACTAGGAAGAGCGTAGGTGAGTGGCTGAGGTTCGCGCCAAGCTTGCAGTTGGCAATTCAGGCTTCCTCGCGGACCAGATGTAGGACCGGAGGTAATTCGAGTTGTTTTGCCCGACCTACAAGACGGCTCAGAAGAGCTGCAGGCTTGCTGCTGAGCCTGGTTCGAAGCCGGCGGCGCGGAGTTCGGCTTCGTGGGTGGTGATGACCTCGCGCATTGCTGCAAAGTCGGCAGGTTCGCCATCGACGTCGACGATGGTGCCGCCGAGTTGCTGCCGGGTGTGCTCAACCGCTCGCTGCAAGGCGTCGAACACTTCGAGTGGCTTGGCGGAGCGTGCCAGAGAATAAAAGAAGATCAGGTCTTCAACTTGTCGCGGGCCATCGTCCGTGCCCTTCATCGGAAACTTACCGGGCGGAGTTGTGGTCTCGACGCTGAAGAACGTCGCGTTGCCAACGCCGGAGTGGTTCCACCAGTGAAACCGGCCTGCCCACCGGAGGCCGAGCGACTCGAGCACTTCGCGGACGCGGGCAGTCTCATAAATCTCGCCCGCTGATGGTTTGAGGATGACAGCCACTCGGGTATCGAATCGCTTGCGTAGCTCTTGCAGTTCCTGCCGTCGCCTCGCCGCCTGCTCGGGCGGCAGGCTGCAGTCGACCTTCGTTTCCCCGAGACGGCTCATTCGCTCCGTCACTTGTGTGAGTCGTTCCGAGAACAGCTCCTCGTCGGCTTGAGATTCGAGAGACCGGAAGTCATCGAGGTAATGGAAGGCGAAGCGTAAGTGGCGGAAGCGTTGCTCGGGGCCAGAAGAGGTTAGCCAACGCCAGTCACCCATGGAAACATCGCGGCCATAGACGGAGAAGCTCATCCGCTGCAAGAGATCGGCGAACACCTCTTCCACCGCATCTGAGTCGAAGGATAGGCCGTCGGCAAAGCGAACGTCGATGTTCCAAAAGATCACCGGCTCGGGCGGCCGGTGCGGATTGGATTCTGCTTCCGTTGGCTCGGGGAGATCGATCGTGCCGAGAATGCTCTCGGCGGTAGTTGCATCGGGTGGGGATGCGGCGAGCGAGGTATCGGATGCTCGTTCGCCGCAGCCAGCACCGATTAAGGCTAGGCCCAACAGAAGCGAGGCGATTTGAGTTGCCCGGATCACTTGGGAGGCTGCACTCATTGGCATTTATTGACAAATTTGTCACTACATCATATCATGCGGAGTTGGTCTCGAGCAAGCAGGGCAAGTGGCTTTGTGCTCGAGCTCGGTTTATCGACCGCTAGTCCTAGTTCGCACTCGCCGGCGCACGTCGGTCGACAGTACCTAGTGGGACCGGTTTGCTGGCAGGGCTGTTCGGCAGCGGCTAGCGGTTGTGAAGAGTAGCCAGAAGGGGGGTTGTGGGTTTTGGTCGGGAGGGGGCGAAAGGGGTTGTATTGGAATGGGTCCGAATCGGCGTATGTGATTGGTGGTTAGGGAGTTGTTGATATTCAGTGACCTGCGCAAGGGGTTGTAAAACGAGTTGCTGTGACCCCCTAGTAGGTGTTGTCGAACGGCGGACGAATGCGTTGGGGCAGTCGAGCGATTGACGCAAGGAAAAAAGGCCGGGCAGCGCGGTGGAGGAGAAACCGCACTGCCCAGCCTGGCAACTTTGGATCGGATTGGGGAACGACCTTGCTGGCTTTGATGAGCGGCGGCAGGGCGTTCTTGTGGGGCCGGCGAGGCAGCGCCTCGCGGGTAGTTTTGTCCCAGGCAGAGCCTGAGACGGAGGGATATTAGGAGTCAGGTCGGCTTGCCGGTCGCTGGGGCAACGGCTTTGCCTATGCCCCAGGCACCCAACGGTTGGCCTAACTGCTGGTCATGCCTTACACGGCATTACCACGGCCCGCGGATCGGGTAGACGCCGAGTTGGTCCGTGTGGCTGGGCCAGTAGGGGGTCGGCAGGAAGCCATACGGGTATGGCCCGTAGCCGCGGCCGCCACCGACGGTGGTGATGCCGGGGTAGTCGCGATGGAACTGGTGATAGATCGGGGTCATTTCCGACTGGGCCACGCCCCAGCTCAAACTGGTGTGCATGGCGGCGGTCGGCGGGACGACGAGGGCGACCGGCGTGCCCCACTGGGTGTAGGCGTAGGGTCCGTGCCACGGACGCTGGGCTGCGTAGTAACGCGCCTTGCGGTCGGCATGGTTGTAGGCTGGCGTAGGTCGGTACGGCAGCCAGGGGTAGGTGGGCATGGGATGGGTTGCGAGCGCCGGCTTGGCGAGCGAGACCGCCAGCAGGCCGGCGATCAGCGCCCCCCGCCAAGCGGAAGAGCGGAACAGTTTCACAGCAGGGTCTCCCTTGCCTGAGGGCAATCTCAGAAAGTGAGGTGGGTGGTTTGTTAGTTATGATCGGTGGTCGTAATCGGTGGTCGATCCGGGCTGCATGAAGTCCCGGTGGGGGGAACAGCATGACGCCAGAGTTATCGCGGATTTGAGCCGAAGCTGCAGTTCTCCGGAGCGCAGTTACGCTTCGGCTATGCAGTGCCTGCGCACTCCGCCAGTCGGTGCGTCTGTCTGCTCACTTAGCGGCAGTATTTCACGCTGGTGCGGGTCAGACCTTGGCCGCTGTTGTAGTAGCGGTGGTAGGTCCGCTTGTGGTGGTACAGAAACTCGTGCGGCATGAGCGGCTGGTACGTGATAAACGTGTGGCCGACGTGCGGCGGAATCGGGCGGGGCGAAATGTAGAGTTCAGCTCCCACGCCGCCGCAGGTTGGCGGAACGTAGTAGTTGTAGAACAGGTCAGGTCGGCCGTACCAACGGTACTGGCAGTCGCCCGCCGAGCAGGTGCGGCAGCCGCTGGGTCCGGCGTAGGCGTGGTAGTAGCGGAAGTCTTGTTCGTAGTTGGCTGCGTTGTAGCCTTCGTAGCCGAGGTAGCCGTAGCCATATCCACCGCAGGCGGCGCCATAGCACGGAGCCCAGCCATTGCCACCGACGCGACCCCAGTTGGCTGGCCCGAGCGTGAAGCCATGGTAGCCGTCGTGGCCCAGGTAGGGGTGATGTCCGAACAAACCATGGTGGTGGCCATGGTGATGATGTCCGAGGTGGTGCCCGTGATGAACGACTCCGGGGCAGTTGCCATCGACGCAGTCGTCCGTCACTGTGACGGCTTCGTTCGACACGGCGATGCCATGACCGGCCAACAGGCAGGCCAAGGCGAGCGCCGAGCGCAGCGCGAAGTGAGACATGGCTGGTTTCCTCCAAGCAGCGAGTTTGCCGCTGGGTTCGCCCGACTGGGTGGGTCGATTGCCGGGCGTGGAGCGGCGGTGGGAATAGAGTCGGTAGGACGGTTCGCCATCTTGGTTGGCCGATGCCTCGTTGCCAGAGGACCGGTTATGGCGTCCGTACTGTCTTTCTCGGTCAGGTCCGGCGGTGCGGCTAAATCATTTTGTGCCCGGCAAAACGAATGCTCACCCGGTGCCGGTAGCACCGGAACGAACGGTAAACCCACCTGGGTTTTAAGCCCGTTTTCAGCTATAATCGCTACAGACGGAACGGCCGGAATTGCCGGTTTGGGACCCTGCCCTGGCTGCCGAAAAGCTAGTCGGCAGCCGATGATGGTCGGGCGGTCCGCGTGCACCTGGGAGCACGCTTCTTTTCATTCTCAAGCGGTAAAGGAATGCCCGCTTTGTCCACGGTTCAGAAACTCGGGAAGGCACCCGTGAAGGAGCCTACTAAGGCTCCCAAAAACAGTCCCGCGCCAGATAAGCAGTTGAAGCTTGTGGCCGTCGAAGACGAGAACGCGGGCGAGAGCGAGCACATGGAACAATCCAACGGCCAAGCCGACGGCAAATCGCAGGGCGGGAGTGCGTCCCGCCGACGAGTCACCGCCGAGACGATGGCCACCAAGCAGCGAGATATCTCGGTCAGCGAGTTCTTCGCGAAGAACCGCCACCTGCTCGGGTTCGACAATCCGCGTAAGGCCTTGCTGACGACGGTGAAAGAAGCCGTCGACAACTCGCTCGACGCTTGCGAAGAAGCGGGGATCATCCCTGAGATTTGGGTGACGATCGAAGGAACCGGCAACAACCGCTACAAGGTCAGCGTGCAGGACAACGGGCCAGGCATCGTCAAGAAGCAGATCCCGCTGATCTTTGGCAAGCTGCTGTACGGTTCGAAGTTCCATCGGCTGCGGATGAGCCGCGGTCAGCAGGGCATCGGCATCAGCGCGGCAGGCATGTATGGCATGCTCACGACCGGCAAGCCGGTGAAGATCATTTCGAAGACGTCGCCGAAGAAGCCGGCGCACTACTTCGAGTTGCAGATCGATACGAAGCGCAACTTGCCGGAGATCATTAACGGCAAGGGAGAAGGCGTTGATATTTCGCCGGGCGAAAAAGGGCATCAGGAACTGATTGCCCATGGCATCGACTGGGTCACGCACTACGCAGCCGCAGAAGGTAAGCAACCGCACGAGGTGAAGAGCGGCACGCGGGTGACGATTGAGCTGGAGGCCAAGTACCTACGCGGCCGCGGCAGCGTGGACGAGTACCTCGAACAAACGGCGATTGCCAACCCGCACGTCACGATCCACTACAAGGACCCGGAAGGGAACGAGACGAGCTTTCATCGCTCGACGAACGACTTGCCCGCCGAGCCGAAGGAAATCAAGCCGCATCCGTACGGCGTGGAACTCGGCCGGCTGGTGACGATGATGAAGGACTCGGAGTACGGGTCGATCACGCAGTTTCTGACCGAGTCGTTCTCACGCGTCAGCTCGGCAGTGGCCAAGCAGATTTGCGACAAGGCGAAGATCAGCCCGCGCGCCCAGACAAAGCGGATCGGCCGGCAGGAAGCGGACGCGATTTATCAGGCGATTCAGGAAACAAAGATCAGCGCGCCGTCGACCGACTGTATCGCGCCTATCGGCGAGGCACTGATCCTGAAGGGCTTGCACCAAGTGGTTCCGGGCGAGTTTTATGTCGCCGCCACTCGGCCGCCGAATGTGTATCGCGGCAATCCGTTCCAGATTGAAGTTGGGCTGGCATTTGGCGGAGCTAGCGCGGCCCAGAAAGTATCGCTGGACGCCCTGACGGAATTGCTGAGCGAAAGCGATGCTCGCACGCTGCGGCAGTTCCTGATGAACACGTTCGACGGCATCGGCAGCGATGCAGCCGAACGGATTCTGACCGAAGCCCAGATGGGAACTCGTCAGAGCCCCAGCAAGCTGGACAAGAAGGAGATTGCTCAACTGCATTCGGCCATGCGGAATGTGAACCTGAGTGAAGGCCAGACCATGCAAGTGCTGCGATACGCCAACCGCGTGCCGCTACAGTTCCAGCCGGCCGCTTGTGCGATCACTAAGGCAGTGATCGCGACCAACTGGCGGTCGTACGGTGTGTCTCAAGCCCGCGGTCAGCTACCCAACGGTCCAATCAGCGTGATGGTGCACATGGCGAGCGTTTGGGTGCCGTTCACGAGTGAATCCAAGGAAGCCGTCGCATCCTACCCGGAGATCGAAAAGGAACTGCGTCTCGGCTTGCAGGCCGTCGGCCGCAAGCTCGCGATGTATCTGAACCGCCGCAACAAAGTGAAGCAGGAAGGCGAGCGTCGTTCGATTTTCCTGCGGTACCTCGGCGAAGTCGCAACGGCGGTAAGTACGATCGATGAGAAAGTGAAGCGTGACGACCTCTACGAGCGGCTCTTGCATGTAGCGAAAAAGAAAACCGCCGAAGCCGATACGAAACTCGACAATCGCGGTAAGAAAATCGAACCCTTGGAAGAAGATTTTGGAGAGAACGTGCTGATTGTGAACACGGAGGACTCGAGCAATGGCTAAGAAAGCTGCCAAATCCACTGGCGGGTCCGCCGCGACGGCCACATTGACCGCTAAGGATAAAAAGACACTCGACTCGCTCCGCGGATTGGCTGGCGAAGTTGCCAAAGCGGCCGAGCGGAGCCGTGCACCCCATCTGGAGATCCGGTCGCGCTCGCTCTCGAACGTGAAGTTCAACCAGACTCGCAAGATCATCGAGATGGGAAGCGGCACGACTCAGCGCGAGCTGTTCAACCTGTCGCAGGCTAAGGCTTACATGCAAACGCTGCTGGTTGGCAGCGGCTGCAAGCGGCTGATTGAGCAGGGGAAGACCACGAGCTTGCGAGGTCTCTACTACATGCTCAAGCATACGATCGAAGGGATCAAGGAAAACACCTTCGACGAGCAGAGCGAGTGTGACACGATCATCGAAGACGTGGAAGTAATTCTGGACTCGATTCGCGAAGAGCTGCACCTGTACGCCGAAAACCGCGGCGCCATGGTTGGCAACATCACGTTCGTTGACCACGGCGACGAAATCAATTGCGCGAAAATGGGTTCGGGCGGATACGCGATTCCGTCTATCGTCGAAGCCGACGTGCTGCAGTTTAAAAAGTGCACCGCTGACTTCATCCTGCACGTCGAAAAAGGCACGGTCTGGCAGCGGTTCAACGAAGACAAGTTTTGGCAGAAGCACAACTGCATTTTGACCCATGGCGCCGGCCAGCCGCCGCGCGGCGTGCGGCGGTTACTCAACCGACTGCACAACGAGTTAAACCTGCCGATCTACTGCGTGCTCGATAACGATCCCTGGGGCTACTACATCTACAGCGTGCTCAAGCAGGGATCGATCAACCTGGCGTACGAGTCGCAGCGAATGGCGATTCCCGAAGCGCGTTACCTGGGCCTGCGAAGCCGCGACTACGAACGCGTGCAACTGACCGAGAGCGTACAGATCAAGCTGAACGATCAGGACATCAAGCGCGCGAATCAGATCAAGAAGTATCCCTGGTTCGAAAAGAAGAAAGCCTGGCAGAAAGAGATCGACCTGATGCTTTCCAACGGCTTCAAGTTGGAAGTCGAATCGCTCATCAGCAAGGACATCAGCTACGTGACCGAGACGTACGTGCCCGAGCGGTTGGAAGAGGGAGACTTTCTCGACTAGTGCGAGTTGTCAGGGAACGGCAAGATTCGGACTCGAGTCTGTCCCGCCATCAAAACAACCAATGCCCCACTGCGGAGTTCAACTTCATAGCGACGAAGAGCTTCTAGAAGTGTTGGCCCTAAATGTTCCGGCAGAACGTTGGGGCCCCGTACTTGAATGACGCTTGGCGCTGACAAGTTCGTCAGTGCCAGCGCCGTTCCAAAGTCGAGATCGTTCGTAAACACGACGTGGTTGTTGGTCCGAGCCCAATCCATCAGGACCGTATCGGCAGCACCGGGATCGCCGACTTGAGACCAGTGAACTGCGGGCCATCCTGACGAAGTGAGAAGCTCCGCCCACTCAACCGAGAGGTTCATGTCGACCAGAATCGACAGACTCATGAAATGAATTGTTCTTCTCGTTCTTCAAGCCGCCAGGCCGCGTAGGCCAAGGCTTCATCCAAGTCCTCGGCTTCGAGGTAGGGGTAGGCTTGCAGAATCCTCTCGCGCGACTGGCCTGAGGCGAGCAGGCCCACCACCGTACCAACGGTGACACGCAGCCCGCGAATGCAGGGCTTGCCACCCATGACGGCTGGGTCATGGGTAATCCTCGGAAAATGCATGGCGACAACTCGCTAGGAGTGAACGGCAACTCGTTCAATTATGCACTGCAGGTCAACGCGCGGTTAGTATCCGCCTCTGGTAATGATACCGGAGGCTCATATTCAGCGCAGACCTCGGCTTATTGCTCTTCTTTATCGAAGGCCGAATCGAACGCTCGGCCGCTGGGGGCGAAGTCCTTGCTGCGGACGAAGGCAGCCGCTTCGCGGGCGCCGAATTCGCGTTCCATGCCCGAGTCTTCCCATTCGACGCTGAGCGGACCCTGGTAGTTGATCTGGTTCAGGGCGCGGATGATCTCTTCGAAGTTCACGCCGCCTCGGCCTGGGCTGCGGAAGTCCCAGCCGCGGCGTGGATCGCCGAAGTTGATGTGGCTGGCGAGGATGCCGCTGCGGCCGTTGAGCGTGACAATCGCGTCTTTCACGTGCATGTGATAAATGCGGTCGGGGAAAGCGCGGATGAACTCGACCGAGTCAACGCCTTGCCAGTGCAGGTGACTGGGGTCAAAGTTGAAGCCAAACTCCGGACGATGATCGAGTGCTTCCAGGGCCCGCTGGGCAGTGTAAATGTCGAACGCAATCTCGGTCGGGTGAACTTCGAGGGCGAACTTCACGCCGCACTCGGCGAAGACGTCGAGGATTGGGTTGAAACGATCGGCGAACAGCTTAAAGCCGTCGTCGATCATCTTGCCTGGCACCGGCGGGAACGAATAGAGCAGGTGCCAAATGCTCGAACCGGTGAAGCCGTTTACCACGCTCACGCCAAAACGCTTGGCCGCCCGAGCGGTGTTCTTCAGTTCTTCGATGGCCCGCTTGTTGACGCCATCCGGTTTGCCGTCGCCCCACACGTAGGGAGGCAGGATCGACTTATGGCGCTCGTCGATAATGTCGCACACCGCCTGGCCGACGAGGTGGGCGCTGATCGCGTGGCACTGCAGGTCGAGGCTGTCGAGGAACTCGCGTTTGCGGGCGCAGTAGCCGTCATCGGAGAGGGCCTTGTCGACCTCGAAGTGATCGCCCCAGCAGGCGAGCTCGATGCCGTCGTAGCCGAAGTCCTTTGTCTTGCGGGCCATCTGCTCGAGCGGCAGGTCGGCCCACTGTCCGGTGAAGAGAGTCACGGGACGTGCCATGTGTCGATCTCCTTGTGCGTTCGCCGTTGAAATTTGCCAGTGATCGTTGATCGGGCGAAGCGAGAGTGCCGGCCCGTTGATGCAGTTTCACCGCATGGGAGGGATTATTGTGGCGTCCTGCTTTCGCAGGTGCAACGGGCGCGCGACCCGCTGTTTCATGACTGGCGATGCCCTACGGCCACAGGGTTCGCTGGGCCACAAGGAACTCCCAATCGAATAGAGCCTCTTCCTGTCCGACATCGCTTGCTGGTGCGGCCGCTTCGACCGCCGAGCGAGCGTGGTTCAGCGATGAATCACCGAAATTCCGGAGGATTTGCAGCAGAGCGAGGTCGATTAGCCGGCCAGCGAGATTTGCCTGCGAACCAGGGTAGCCGTCGGACGGCAGAGGTTCCCGTTCCATGACGTCTTGGTGATTGCTTGGAGCAGTCACCGGATACACCCAAATGTTCACTTCTGAGCCGGGCTCAGGGACGGCCGAAGGTAAGTGGGCGCTCGAAAGACTTGCGGCCGTCGCCTGGGCCATTGGCTCGGCGCCGTAGTCGAGCTCGGTAGGGATGGACAGGTTGTGGACGAGGAGAACATCGCGGCCATCTCCACCAAAGAGTCGGATCCTCTCGGGATTGGGAAACGGCCCAAGGCGCTGGGATCCGACGATCGCAATCACCGATGTCTCGTCGAATGGAGCTACCGCGATGTAGTCGTCGTAGGGAGTGCCGGTGATGGACAAGACTCCGGCATCGAGGGTGACCCGCGGCTGGAAGGGTTCAATGCTTACCACAACCGTGGCAAGATTGCTGACTGCCTGACCGTCACGCACGCGGAACGTGAATCGGTCAGGGCCATGCTCGCCTGGATAAGGTCGATAGGTGTAAGCGCCCGTGGCCGGATTGGTGATCGCCACAATCCCCCTCAATGGAAGTGACGCGAGTTCGTAGGACAGCGTCGTACTGTCTATATCGCTCCCGGCAAACGTTGCGCTCTCAGGCGCCTCCTGGGATACCGACAGTAGAGCGTGGACCGCGACCGGAGCATCGTTGACGGCATGCACTTCGACTTCAAAGCTCCGGCTCGTTGTTGCGCCGTTTTCGTCGGTCACCGTGATGGTAACTGTGGCCACGCCGAATTGATCGGCTACGGGCAGTATCCGGAGCGTTCGCTCACTTCCTTCTCCAGTAATCGTGAGGGCGCTCGCTGGCAATAGTGCCAGGTTGTCGGACGACACACTCACAACCAGCTCGCCGAGATTCGTTTCGTGATCGCCAATGGCGAAGCTGATGTCGTTCAAAGATCCGTCTTCGAGCAGGGTTCGATCTGCGATCGTAGTGATCGTCGGTGCCTGGTTCTCCGCAACCGTGATCGCGAAGGTGGTGGATGATTGAAGGCCTGCCGCATCTTTCACGCTCAGGGTAATCGACGCAGTGCCCGATTGATTCTTGATAGGAGTAATCGTAAGTGTGCGAGTTCCTGCACTGCCGGTGACCTCGATTCGCTCGAGTGGTATCAGGTCGAGATTGCTTGATTGCACCGTGAAGACTAACGACTCGGAGGCGTGATCGACATCTTCCATCGTTACGGTGATCGGACCGGCGACCTGATTCGCTGCGAGCGGGATATCGCCGACCTCGGTGATTGTCGGGGCGTCGTTCGCGGCAGCTAAATTGACGGTGAAGATCGCATTGGTGCTTAGGTTGTCACCATCGGTCACGGTGACCTGGATGACTGCGCTTCCGAAGCCATTCGCCGCAGGCGTGAGGCGAAGCAAACGGGTCGCTCCGTTGCCGATGACTATCAGACTTTCTGCCGGGAAGAGCTGAGGATTGCTGGAGGCGACGCTGACGGTAAGTGCTTCGGCGGACGTTTCCTGATCTGCAAGTGTGAGATTGATATCGGGAAGGAGAGCGTCTTCGGCAGCATTGACGTCTTCAAGAGCCGAGATGGTCGCGGCGTCGTTCTGAGCGGTAACGGTCGCTGTGAATGACCTGATGGCGGTCAGGCCTTCGGCATCCTTGACCGAAACCGTGATCGTCGCTGAGCCGGACTTATCGGCTGCGGGGACGACGCCCAGCGTCCAGTCAGAACCAACCCTGCTGACCACCAGGCCGGCAGCGGGAAAGAGGGCTTCGTTACTCGACGCTGCCACAATTTCCAAATCTTCGGTATCCGTCTCCAAGTCAGCGGCGAGGAGGGGAATGCCAGCTATGGAAACGTCTTCGTCGGTGGCTTGGTCGGAGATCGAATCCAGCGTGGGTGCGTCGTTTACTGGAATCACCTGGATCGTGAACGTCTCGATATCCTGTCCGCCGTCTCCGTCCGTGAGGGTTACGCTGATTATGGCAACACCGGAGTGATTCTCGGCAGGAGTGATGCGAATCGTTCGATTCTGCCCTGTTCCTTCCATCACGATGCTGGTGGGCGGGAAGAGGAGCGGGTCGCTTGATGCGAAAGCGAGCTGCATGGTCCCCGCTGCAGTCTCCTGATCGGCGATGGTGAAAAGGACGTCGGCCGGCGATTGGTCTTCGTCCGTCGTTATGTCGTCCAACGTCGAAAGGATCGGTAAGTCGTTGACCGCCGTCACGGTGATGACGAAGGTTTCGGTCGCCGATGCGCCTGAGGAGTCGGTGGCGGTAACCGTCACGTTTGCAGTACCGTGTTGGTTTGCTTCGGGTGTCGCCGTGAGCGTTCGGTTCGTTCCTGACCCTGAGAGGACGAGGCTGCTTGCAGGAAAGAGCGTTGGGTTATCGGACTCGACTGCGACGGTCAGTTGGGATAGCTCGTCGGGGTCGCTCAACTCCAGAGTGATTGGCGGCAGTGCGGTATCTTCTGCGGTGGAGCGGTCTGTTATGGGAGGAATCGTCGGCGCGTCGTTCACCGGGGTGACCGATAACAAAAACTCCTCGGAGCGGGATAGCTCCCCATCGCTGACCGTAATGGTGACTGTCACGTCGCCAGAAAGATTGGCAAGCGGACTTAGCAACACCGTTCGATCTGTTCCGGCTCCGCTCAAAACGATGTTTGCAGCCGGAAGAATGGCCGAATTGTTGGAACTGGCGGTCACCACGAGGCTTGCCGCCCCGCCGTCGTCATTCACCGAAAAGGCGACCAGGACGCTGCCATCTTCATTTACGGTTTGATCGCTGACAGTGCTGATGCTCGGCGGCGTGTTCGTGTAAGCGACCACTTCGATCGACGCGGTTTCTGTTGCCAGGCTGAACGCTCCGTCAGCGCCCACGCTGCCGACTGGATTGACCAAATCTCCATTGGAACCTGCGGTCTGGTCCCATGCCCGAAATTGCAATGCGTTGTGGAGGATTCCCGTGAAGCTGCCATCGGGCACCAAGCGAATGCGAGTTGCGTTGTCGGCGGCGAGCAACCGGGCCGAGGTGAGTGAAATGGACCCTAGCGGGCTCCAGTTCGCACCGTTATTCAGACTGTACTCCCATTGGCCGGCTGAGTAGTCTGCGGTAACCAGCGCAAGGCCCTCGAGCGCTCCTGAGTCTGGATCGGCGATTGGGTCTCCGCCGCCGCTTGCGATGAGGTCCGCAATCAAGATGCCCGAATTGTTAATGGCATTTTGTGCGATGCTTCCGAGCGTGGGATTGCCAGTCGTGGTGTAGATCGGGGCACTATTGTCGGAGTGCGGGACCCAGGCCACACCGCGGAAGGCGGTCTGGTTGGCCGCTGTCGAGAGCGTGGTCGGAGTGCCAGCGAGGGTGCCTGCGTATCCCGACGAGTCAATGAGCTTCACAAGCCTGCCGCCCCCGCTCGCAGTGGTCCCGCCGCCCGCCACGGCATAGAGAGTCACGGTTGTGCCGGATACCGATGCGGTAAGCCCTCGGTAATCATCGCTCGCTGTACCGACCGTCCCTGTCAGCGTCCATACGCCGTCGTAAAGCGAGTACTTCGAAAGAGCTGCACTGCCATCCGAAGCCACGTAGAGCGTATCAAGCCCTGCTACCGCCGCGCTTAAGTCGGCGAAGAAAAAACCAAAACTGTTGCTAAGGTTCCATTCCGCTGGACCTGTGAGCGACGCAGAGCTCGTCGGCAATCCCGTGCCAACTTTCGCAATGCGACTGGAGGTGCTGATGTAAAGCTGGTCTTCAAAGATATGCAGTTGCCGGCCGATCGTACTCGGCGTCACTCCAACCACAAAGGTGCTGGTGCTTGAGGCGAACACTGCACGCTGCACCGAGCCGTTCTCCCCCGTGACCCAAACCTGCGAGCCGTCGTAACTGGCGATCGAGTTGATACCTTTCTCAAGGTTACTCAGCCCCATGGTGGTGTCCACGATGCCAAGCCAGTCGACCCGGCCGATGGTTCTGTTCACCGCGCTGGCAGCCGTGCTTTGCAGAGCTCCACTGACCGGAGGCAACGGCCGATCGTAGCCCGTCAAAAACAAATACCGGCCGTCGGCCGAAAGAGTCAGAGCACCCTCTTCAGCCCGCTGACCATTGGCGACAAGGGGACGATTCAGTCCATCCTGCACCTTTGGCAGCGCGACGGTTTGGACTAAAGTTCCACCGGGCGTGTATTCGTCAAGGAAGACCGGACTGCCGTTCGTAGCGAGACTTAAACTATTCGGCGGGACGTCCCCGACTCGGTAAACCACGAGATTGCCCGGCGTAAAGGCGGCGAGCAGGCTGCGATCTTCGAGCGGTTCGACCTTTAAGACTCGGTGACGATGCGTGTTTTTGCGGCTCGATCGGCGTCCAGTGGCCGGGTCTCTGACGATGGGGTGGGAAGAAGGCACGAAACAGCCCTCAAGTGGGTCACGGTGCAAAGCAAGGAGTGCGGCTGTGTATTGCGATTGGATGCCTAAGTCTGGTGGCAGGAACTCCACTGCGGGGGCATCCGAACACCGCATGTTGTGACGGATGAACCTGCGAAAGTCCAGCTAACGAAACGGAAGTTTTTAGAATTCTGAGGTCCCAGCGACTACCTTGATCCGCCTCGCTGGAGTTGCCCATGGTGAGAAACTTTGCTGCCGACTAAGCTTGAGGAGCGGCCGTCCCTCACACTCGGAACTCCTTGCCAGACAGCACCATGCATCGAACCGTGGAAGATGTTGCCTGCACGGTTTGCGGCTGTGTTTGTGACGACCTGCGTCTGACGATCGAAAACGATCGGGTTGTGAAAGCAGAGGGGGCCTGCCCGCTCGCTGAGCCTCGCCTTGTAAGTTTGACATCGCGAACCGGCCCGGTCGCAGTCGTACAAGGTAGCAATTCGGACTTACCGACGGCGTTGAACGTAGCTGCTGAATTGCTGCGGTCGGCGAATGCCCCACTGATCTATGGCCTCGCACAGAGCAGCACGGAAGGACAGCGAGCTGCTTGCCGGTTGGCCGATTGGTTAGGCGGCACGATCGATACGAGTGCCTCACTCTGTCACGCGCCGTCGATTATCGCGTTGCAGCAGGTCGGTGAGTCTACCTGCTCGCTCGGCGAGGTGCGGCATCGCAGTGACTTGGTGATCTATTGGGGCTCGAACCCTGTGGTCAGCCACCCCCGGCACATGGAGCGTTACTCCGTCGATGCCCAGGGGCAGTTCGTACAGGACCGAACTCTAGTCGTAGTCGACGTACAGCCCACGGCGACTTCGGAACGGGCCGATTCATTTCTCCAAGTTCCTCCTGGAAGCGATTTCGATCTGCTATGGGCGCTTCGTGCGATCGTCGCTGGCATTGACGTTTCGCACGAATGGCTCCATTCACTTGGCATGAACAGCGAGAAGGTGTTCGATCTCGCCGAACGAATGAAAGGCTGCGGCAGTGGTGCAGTCTTTTTCGGTCTTGGCTTGACGCGAGGGGGCGTCGGCCATGCGAACGTGGAAGCCCTCCTGCGACTGGTCTCAGACTTAAATGCTCACACGCGATTTTATGCTCGTCGCATGCGGATCTACGGCGACGTGGCCGGCGCAGACAGTGTGCTCTGTTGGCAGACGGGTTTCCCGTTCAGCGTGAACTTGGCGCGAGGTTTTCCACGCTACGGCCCGGGGGAATACTCAGCCAACGATTTGCTGGAGCGAGGCGAAGTCGATGTGTGCGTCCTCGTCGGCGGTGATGGGCTTACCAATATGTCGGCTCGTGCTCTCGAGCGGTTGCGCAGCATCCCGACGATCCTGCTGCATCACAGTGACGCAAGTTTGGACTGGGAGCCGACGGTGGTTCTTCGGACAGGCAGATACGGTATCGATTTGCCTGGCACCGCCTACCGGATGGACGAGGTACCGATCCCACTTCGCCGAGTATTGAACAGCCAGTTGCCGAGCGACGGTGAGGTACTCTCTGCAATCCTGGAACGACTGAAGTCGCGTCTGACCGCAGGGTAACTGTCACCGAAAACCGACGATCGATTTGAAGTTGGAGCGCACGTCAGCGGACGATTCGGCCCCGCCGCTTTCCTTTGGCCTTGTCCTTCAAGTCGGCCATGAGCTTCAGAACGGCAGCTTCTTTTGCCTTCGCCTCCACCTCCACCGTTAAATCCAACAGCAACCAGCTCCGCGGAAAGTCGCCAATTTCAATAAAGTCGTGGTGCCGCTGCGGACCGCTGCCGTTCCAACCTTCCAAGGGACTCGACAGATGAAACAGCGGCTCCCGGTTCCAGGTAGCAACGGCGGCGGCTGTCGCTTCTTCGATCGTGAGACCGTCTTGATGGCAGCGATGGTGATGCACATCGTACACGAGAGGAACGCCTGCTCTCTCGCAGGTCTTCAGTAGATCCGCTGGCGTGTAAACGCGGTCGTCGTTCTCCAAGGTCAGCCGCGATCGAGCCCGCTCTGAAAGACGGTCGAGACTGCGACAAAACTCGTCGAGCGAGCGCTGTTTATCACCGAAAGCGCCTCCCCCGTGAATGTTGAGCACATCGGCGCCAACCCATTCAGCGACTTCAGCCTGGTACTCTAGTTCGGCTAGCGAAGCCGCAACCACCTCAGGCCGCTGCGAATTGAGGACCACGAACTGATCGGGATGAAACACGGTCCGCAAGCCGTGCTCCCGAGCGAATTGCCCGCAACTGCGAAACCGCTCGACAATCCCTTCGCCATCCGGAAGCTCCTCCATCCGATATCCGCAGTCCGGATGGGTTTTGAGCGGCAGAATCTGGCTCATCAAACGAAAACAGCCGATGCCGTTTGCATGGCAGTAGGCTAGCGCCGAGAGCAGGGATTCCGCATTTCTCAGGCAAAGCGCGCTCAGCTTGGCCAGACCAGCTTCGCGACTCATCCGGCCCAGAGCAGCCGCCGTCGTGGTGCCAAACTTAATCGGCTCATCGCGGAAGATACAGCAGAGGCCGAATCGTATCATGGTGTCATTCGAAGCGAATTGGAGGCCGAACCAGGTCTCCCTTCCGCATGTCCTTTGGATGGATCCTCTGGCACGCCCGCTTACCCATCCTAGCGAGCAGCTTCTGGCGGACAATCGCTGATCAACCTATGACTTATCATCCTACGTCCCATCCCGCACACTTGATCTATGCACCGGGCACGCAGGTCGTCGCTCAGGTTGACGTGCTCGGCAGCGGCGGACGAGTTTTGCATCCTCGCGGTGCGGTGGGTGTTGTGACTGCTTCACCCGTCGACCTGAGTCACTCGTATCGCATTCGCTTTCTGGACGGTGTGGAGGCATCGCTTGCGCCTGGAGACATCCTGCTGCTAGCTCTGTACAAGGAAGGCCCCATCGGAGAGTCTACCGTCTCGGCAAGCCGCACCGACCTCTTCCAGCGGATCATCCTTCGCACGGTGATCGGTGCGCAGGCCTATGGTCTATCGGGACCAACCTCCGACGTCGACCGACGAGGTGTTTATCTTCCACCGGCCGACCTGCACTGGTCGCTGTACGGCGTTCCCGAGCAATTGGAGCGGGAAGAGAGCCAGGAGGCCTACTGGGAACTGCAGAAGTTCATTATCCTCGCCCTCAAAGCGAACCCGAATGTTCTGGAGTGTCTTTACACGCCGCTCGTCGACTTCGCCTCTCCGCTGGGAGAGGAACTGCTTAAGCTGCGAGCGAGCTTTCTGTCGCGACTGGTGTATCAAACCTACAACGGCTACGTTACCTCGCAATTCAAGAAGATGCAGTCCGACCTGCGCAACCAAGGGGCCGTCAAATGGAAACATGTGATGCATCTGATCCGCCTGCTCCTCTCGGGTATTCACGTTTTGGAGACCGGGGAAGTGCCGGTGCGCGTCGAGCACCATCGCGAACAGCTCCTGACGATCCGTCGCGGTGAAATGCCTTGGTCAGACGTCGAGCAGTGGCGACTGGAACTGCACAATCGATTCGACGATGCATTCCAAAAGACCAAACTACCCCTCCGCCCCGACTATGAACGCGCCAACGACTTCCTGATCCGTGCACGCCGCCTTGCTCTGGCCAGTGAGCTTCCCTGATGATCGAACCCCGCTTAACGTCGCACGTCGATGCACATCCGTATCCACTAGTGTTCGCCACCGTGAGCGGTGCGCATCTCTACGGGTTTCCGTCTCCCGATTCCGACTTTGATCTGCGCGGTGTCCATCTCCTGCCACTTGAGGAAGTGGTGGGACTGCGCACGGGACCAGAGACCATTGAGAAGTCGGGCATCTACGATAGCTTAGAGATCGATCTGGTCACTCACGACGCTCACAAGTTCTTTTCGCTGCTGCTCAAGAAGAATGGCTACGTTCTCGAACAGGTGCTGTCGCCGCTGGTTGTTCATTCGACTCCCGAGCATGAAGAGCTGCGCAACCTCGCACGCCGATGCGTGACCCGGCACCACGCTCACCATTACCTCGGCTTTGCTGAAACGCAGTGGAAGCTGTTCCAGAAGAAATCGCCACCGAAGGTGAAGCCGCTGCTCTATGTCTATCGCGTACTGCTGACCGGCATTCACTTAATGCGAACCGGCGAAGTCGAAGCAAACTTGCTGCGACTGAACGAAGTGGCCCGCTTGCCGTATATCGATGACCTGGTCGGCAGAAAAACCGCTGGACCGGAACTCGGTCGGTTGGATTCTGCCGATCTCGCGTTCCATCAGCAGGAATTTGAGCGACTACGGGCCGAGCTTGAGGCGGCTTATCAAGCGAGCAAGTTGCCCGAGACGCCCGCCGTCGAACCTCAAATGCACGACTTGCTCGTCCGGTTGCGTTTAAAGGGACTGCCGCGTCGCGCATAATAGTCGCCGGTAAACTCGGTGACCGACGGTTCGAACTGCGACGGAAAATGGTTAAGACATGCCTGTGATGCGACTCACTCTGCTGACTTCATTGTTCCTGGTTACCTGCATCGCGACTTCGGTAGCCGCTGAGCGACCGAACATTGTGGTCATCCTTGCAGACGACGTCGGTTACGGAGACCTCGGTTGCTATGGCGCTGCCAAGGTCCGGACGCCGAGCCTTGATCGTTTGGCTCACGAAGGGCTGCGATTCACCGACGGCCACGCATCGTCCGCCACTTGCACCCCGTCTCGCTACAGCCTGCTGACCGGCCAATACGCTTGGCGCAAAGCTGGTACCAACATCCTGCCCGGCGATGCGGCCATGATCATCGAGCCGCGGCAAACCACGCTGGCATCCGCGCTCCAAGCGGCCGGCTACAAAACTGGCGTTGTTGGCAAATGGCATCTCGGGCTCGGCAGCGACAAGGTGAATTGGAACGAAGAGATCAAGCCAGGCCCGCGGGAAACCGGTTTTGATTATTCGTTTCTGATTCCGGCAACCGGCGATCGCACGCCTTGCGTTTATGTCGAGAACCAACGCGTCGTGGGACTCGACCCGATCGATCCGATCCAGGTTGCGTACGGCCAGAAGATCGGTGAAGAACCAACCGGTAAGGAGCATCCCGAGCTGCTCAAGATGAAGCTCACGCACGGTCACGATAACACCATCGTGAACGGCATCAGCCGCATTGGTTTTATGAGCGGCGGCAAAGCGGCCCGCTGGGTCGACGAAGACATGGCCGACGTGATTGCCGCCAAAGCGACTCAATTCATCGAAGATCACAAAGACGAGCCATTTTTTCTGTTCTTTAACACCCACGACATTCACGTTCCTCGCGTGCCCCACGCTCGCTTCAAGGGGACGAGCCAGTGTGGAACTCGCGGTGACGTGATCCATCAACTTGACTGGCAAGTCGGCGCTGTGATGGATGCCCTGGAGAAGCACCAGCTGACCGAAAACACGCTCGTCATCTTCACCAGTGATAACGGTCCGGTGCTCGACGACGGTTATGCCGACGGCGCCGTCGAGGACCTGAACGGCCACCAGCCCGCCGGACCGCTGAAAGGAACGAAGTACAGCCTCTACGAGGCAGGCACGCGTGTCCCTTTCATCGCCCGCTGGCCTGCACAAATTAAGCCCGGCGAATCGGACGCCCTAGTCTGCCAGATCGACTTCCTGGCTTCGTTCGCCGCACTCACGGGCGCCAAGCTCCCCGAGAAGGCCGGTCAGGATAGTGAAAACATCCTTCCTGCCCTCCTCGGCGAATCGAAAACCGGACGCACGACGCTCGTCGAGCATGCCGGTGGACTGGCGCTCCGCAAGAACAACTGGAAGTACATTCCGCCAGCCGGCATGGCTGGCAAAGGGGGCAAAGCCAAAACGAAAGCATCGGGAGGCGTCAATCGTCAAGGCAGCGGTCCAGTCGCCCAGCTTTACGACCTCTCGATCGATCTCGGCGAAACCAAGAACCTGGCCGACGACCATCCAGAAATCGTGGACGAACTCGCTGCTGCGCTGGCCGAGATCAGGGCCGCCGAATGAGCTTCGACCGACTTCACTCGACGATCAGTTCGGCGAGATAGGACTCCAAGCCCTGCTTGGCAGTGGCTTCTGCTTTCTCCATCTCCCGCTGCCGGTCGCGCTGCTTCTCGATCTGATCCTCCAGGTCGGCCAGTTTGGTGAGATAGCGCTGGCGGAGATCGCGGATTGCCTTCAGGTTCGCTTCCGAGTCAGGACGGTCTGGCGAACTAGCCGGAACTGCAGCGAGGTTCTGTCGGGTCCGCTGTTGCTCAGCGACGAGAGCCGTAAGTCGCTCTTCGCCTTCCATGCGCTGAGCGACGAGCTCGGCGAAATCCGACTTTCGATCGATCGCACCCTGGAGGGCCCGTTTGAGTTCGGGAGTGGCCGCCTTCATGACCAGATAGGTCTGGGCGCTCTCCACGTCGATCGTTGTCAGCGAAAATGTCTCCGTCACGTCCTGCTGCTCCGTGATTACCAGCGTAGTCGGCTTGCCTGCTTCGGCCGTCGTCTTGTGGCGGTACAAGCTGCGGGTCTTCTCCTCGGCGACGGGCTCGACCGTCTTCCAATCGTTGTCGATCGGCCGCTCAACCAGCACCTGCTTTGTGGCGTCCGCTGCGTTTTTGATCGTGTAACGGGTCTTCCGCGTCGCGATTTGCTTCACATGCAGCCCACCCTCACGAATCTGCAGCGCCGCAACCTCCTGCACCGCCGGTTCGGTTTCGATGGCGATCTCCGTATCGAGATCGAGGGCATAGCTGATCAGCCGCGTCGCGCCTGGCGGCACATCCTCGATGCGAGCATCGCCGGCATACTCGTCGCCATCGAACAGTGTGATTGGACCTTGCAGCAAATGAAGTTTCGTATTGTTGGTCAGCCGCAAACCGGCGAGTGGATGTTTGCCGTGGACAGCCGGGTTATAGATCACCAGCTTCTCGGCCTTTACCTCGTCGTTCACAATCGGCAGCATCGCCGACTCGTTGCGAGCGAGCGTCACGGGCGTCTTGATGACGTAGCGAAACAATTCACCCACTTCCTCGCCGCTCGCGGCCGCCACAATACCGGCAGCAAGGTCGACCGATCGATACTTTCTGCGACCGGCCGACGATTCATTCCACGGATCATCGCCTTTACCGCCGGCGCCTCCTTCTCCGCCACCTGGCGCTCCACCGCCGAAGAATCCGCCCCCAAGTCCGCCTCCGCCAATGCCGCCCATCGCTCCGCTTTGCCCTGCTCCTTTCCGCCCTCCGGCCATCCGCTGCGCATCGCGAGTCGCCAGGTCCTGGTCATACACCCTTGGTTGTAGAGACGCATGCATATCCGGGGTGACGAGCGGCCGGGCCATGAATAGCGGTTGATCGAGTTCCATGACAAACGAGATCGGCCGGCCGCTCACGAGCGTCAAGTCGACGTCGTCCCAATCCTGTGCGGTGGTGTTCTCGACGATTGCCCAGCCTTGTAGAAATGGCGCCTTGTCATCGCTCAGCACCAGTCGATAACTGGTCTTCCAGACCGGCGCCTCCTGGATGTAACCCACCGATACGTCGCGTTTCCCAGCACCGCGAAAATCAAACTTCACCCGCTTTTGATCGTCTACCCGGTCGGCAGCGAGCAGTTCCAGGGCCTTTTGAAATTCGGTGTTGATCTTCGGGTCGACGAAGCTCGTGCGGTCGATGCTTTCGATGCGCACGCTGACCAATCCTTGGTCCGTTCGCAGGTTCAGAACCTCCACCTCGGCGAACTGCTTATCCCCGAGCAATGACTTGCGCACTTCGACGCCGACGACCGTCCCACTCACCGGCGCCGGGGTATCCAGTTCTACTTTCTGGCCGCGAAGTTGCTGAAAAATCTCCGCGAGCGAGGGAGAGTCGGTCAGGTCGATGGTAAAGGTGCGCAGCGTTCGTGTGATTGGCTCCGGCGATCCATAGTTGACGGCTGTCACGCGCCCGCCACTTCGATCCTGCACCACGAGACTTTTGAGCAAGTCGTTGATGTCGGAGGAATTGAAAGAGAACTCAATTTGCCGGTTCCCTTCGACCTCTCCAGCATGCTCGAAAAAGCCGACGCTTGAGCTGAACAGTATCACTCGCTTCAGCGGGAGCGGCTGTCCGCCCTTTGCCGGCTCATCGGCCGGTGCTGGTCCGATGGCGAAGACCAAACTCGCTGCGGAGGCAATAAGCCACCGTGCGACCAGACGAGACAATGAGTGCGCAGCAGGACGAGCCATGAGAGACCTCCGGGCATGAGGGACCGCTGGATGAGACATGCGGATTTCAGAAGGCTGCACGAGACGCCCCACCGACGGAATTCGCCGCGTGATGATCACCGGATTCCGCCACGAGCTGAATTCGCTAGCAGCCGATTTGCGCCCCTGAACAGGCGCATGATAGTTGCTTTCTCGTGGTCGTGCCAACTATGGTGAGCGGATGAGGAGCGCGGCAGGTTTGGATCAAAGCTCGTCGCTAGTGTCTGTACCAGCCAGATTTGCTTAGGCACTGACGACTTTGCCACGAAGAGAACTTGCCTGTCACTGAGCCGCAGACGGGGCCTGCGATTCTATCGGGAACCGAGGAAATGCTTACAGCTGTTTTCCGCATCGGCTGCGTGGCCTGCTTTACTGTTGTCTTGCTGATGACAGGAGTTGCACAAGGGCAAACGAGCCTGTCGATCCACCACCGCATCACGCCCAGCGATGAACAACGAATCGAACAGGCGCTCGACAGGCGCGGTTCAATCGATGTGATCGATATGCCGCTCCGCGAACTGGTTTCTCTGCTGAGCCAACGTTTTCAGGAGAATATCGTCGTCGCTCCAAAGCGGCTCGAAGAGGCGGCCATCGGGCTTGATACCCCTGTCACAGCGAAGCTCGATAACCTGCCGCTGGAATCGATCTTGAACATCGTGCTCCGTGAACTGGACCTGGTGTTCATCGTCCGCGACAACGTCATCCTGATTACGACGCCGGACGACGCAAACTCGCCGGAGAATCTGGAAACTCGCGTTTACCCAGCACGTGACCTGCTGACGGCGAACGATTACGGTTCGGACGCTGATCCAGTGATCGAGATGGTAACGACGATCTTAGCGCCCAGTTCCTGGGACGAAGTCGGCGGCCCCGGCTCGATCGACTACGTAGAAGCGACGGGCAGCCTGGTGGTGTCTCAAACCTGGCATAACCACCGCCACCTAGAGCGGCTGCTCGAAACGCTGCGGCGTAGCAATGACGGCTCGGCGCCGGTCGCCATGTCGCGCAGCCTGACCTCGGCGGTGACATCTAAAGCTGCATCGCGGCGCGAAGCGCCTGAATCCCGACGCTATCTCGGCGGTGTTTCTCACAGCTGGCAGTTGCCGCAGTTGCACCACGACTAGCTATCAGCAGAGTTCAGCCGTCTGGCCATCGATCAGCTACGGCATGCCGCAGTCTGCTCTGCCTCTTTACCATTTTCTTGACTCGATTCTGCGCAATCGGAAAACTCAAAGTGTGATGACGCTCGCGCCCGGATCAGTGGCGCTCCTGAAATGCTGGCGACACTGTCTTAGTCACTCTGACGACAGTTTTCGCGGCGATTAGGGAAGGGATTTCAGCCGCATCTTTGCCTTCAAGCTCTTCTCGCTTCGCGAGTTGAGATCGCTCGGCAACCGCGCTAGAGGTGGCGCGGCATGGTGCATGCGTCGGATCACGTTTCGCTTCTTTACAGGGATTGGTTTGCCGGGGGGCAAGGTTTCGATGTTCACGACTTCGATCATGTTGGTTGCTGGCTGCATTGTGATGGCGACTTCGATCTTCACGGCGATCCGTCCGCTACGTATGGTTAGCCCCTTCTAAAGCATCGCAGAACGAGTTTCCCGCACTCACGATTCTTGGCAAGTCGAGCCGATTACGTGTTCGAGTGATTGGAACGGTCCTGCGGGGAAACGCCTGCATGCCTGACGGGAAACGGAAACGTCGACACAGCGAGAACGCTGCCCGCCGCCGCTGGTACGCCCAACACCGCTCGTTTCGCTTCTGCCGCCGCTTCGGTTGGCTGAAAGTGCTGGCGGCCTGACGCGTTCGCGGAGCAGCATGCCAATCTCGTAGCTGAATTCGCGAATTCAGCCGCCCCGCGACTAGTTGCCTGTTTGTCTGAACTCTGGCGACTTCAGCCAACTGGACTTTCTGCTGCGCCTTCAGCCCATTCGTGACTTGGGCTTTCGCCGCTGTTAATCTGGATGGCTGGGAATTCGTTCCTCGCACCAGATCCTCCCATGAGCTCGCAATCTGAATCGTCCGCCGCAGTTCTCGACGAAGTCGAAACCGAGCGACCTGCCGCCAAACCGGTCGAAAAGAACAAGCCGAAGGCCCAACCGCCGTACGCGGTCATCCTGCACAACGACAACGTCAACGGCTTCGACCACGTGATCGGCGTGCTGCGAAAAGTCTTCCATTACGGCCGAATCAAGGCCGCTCGGCTGACACTTGAGGCCCATCTTAAAGGTCGCAGCGTCGTCTGGTCGGGCCAACTCGAGCACGCGGAACTGAAGGCGGACCAGATCCGCGCCTGCGGGCCGGATCCGATCATGAAGGCCCATGGCGCGATCACGCTTAAAGTGACCGTGGAGCCGCTGCCGGGTTGAAGAAGAGGCGAGCGATTATCTGCCCAGCAACTGCTTGATCCGCTCCTCCAAAACTTCAGCCGACTCGAAACCAACGTCGTAGTCCTGAACCACGCCGTCGGCCGAAACCCAGTAGGTCGTCGGGTAGGCGCCGACGAAGTACTTCTTGTTCGCCACGTCACTGCCGCCGAGGACGATCGGGTGTCCCAGCGCCGCTTGCTTCGCGTAGGCGGCCACCGTCTCGCGAGTCTCGTCGTAGCCGTTCACAGCCACAATTGCCAGCCGGTCGCCGTACTCGGCATGCATCCGCGTAAGATGCGGTGCTTCCTGACAGCACGGCCCGCACGCGACGCCCCAGAACGTGATGAGCGCCGGCTTGCCACCGCGGAACTCGCTCAGTTTGAGCGTCTCATCTTGCAGCGAATTCAAGGCAAAATCCGGAGCGGCCTGGCCGATGAGTTTTTCCGGAGCACCGCCACCTGGGCTGTGCGAGTACGCGATTTGCTCAAAGCCGAGACCATTGGCCAGTTCCATCGCCGGCGACGGGTGGTACTCGGCGGCACGCTGTTCCAGAACGGCCCGCAACCTGGCATCGGTAATCTCTGGAGGAACGGTGGGGCGCGGACGGCTGTCGAAAAGCTTCTCGACTTGTTGCTCGCCACCGGTGGTACTGGACACACGAAAGAGCATTTTTCCGCCGCGCTGGTCAGGTTCGAGCGAACGCACCGCTTCTACGATCGACTGTCGTAGCGGCTCCGAAAGATCCCGCTGCCGGCCATCGAATGGGCGTTTGATCTCGACTACGCAGTCCGCGCTGCCGAGCAAGAACTTCGACAATCGCGTTCTCAGCGGATAAGCCTTGATGAGCGCCGTCTGCACAAAAGGTTCGCGCACTCCCTTCGGCTCGCGGAAGTCATTCAGCGGCTTCCAAGCCTCAGCCCAGGACTCAGACGTGCTCGTTTCGCTGACGGCAACCTTCTGGAACCCTACCGATCGAGCCAAACTGGTCAGCTTTTCCTTGATCGCCTCTTTGGATCCAATCGCGGCATTGCTGGGAATCGTGTACCGCAAAGTCAGCGCGAGATGGTCAGCATCCGCTTTGGCGAAGCGCTGAAGCTCGGCTTCGAAGCGCGCAAGCAGAGCTGCCTCCGGGTTGAATTCCCCGTCGGTCAGCAAAGCGGTGCAGTCGACAACGGCATAAACGTCCGCTTGCCGAGAGACGATGGCGCGCTGGACATCCGTCGTAATTGGCGCGACGAAGAATCGCGGCGCGGCGGGGTCAGCCTCGGCGGCGAGCCCAGATGCCACCGACGCGAAGAGAAGGCAAGTCTTGGCAATGGTCATCAAGCATCGCATCGGCAAGTCTCCGGGCAAAATGGGCGTCACAGCGTGCACCGCAGCGCTCGCCGATTTTAGTTGGCAGGTGTGCTGAGGTACAATGTCGCCGCACCGCCCGTCCCCTTCCCCGAACTGCGGCAGGTTCGCGTCCCTGGAAATTGCCATGCGCCGCAAAATGCCATTTTTGATGCTAGTTCTCAGCGCCCTGGTCTACTCTCCTCACACGGTTAACGGCGAGGAAGTGAGCCAGGCAGACGCTCTCACCGCGCTGAACAAAGCGCTCGACTTCTACCACGACAAAGTGGCAGACCATGGCGGTTATGTCTGGCGCTACAGCGGCGATCTGAAGCTACGCGAGGGAGAAGGCAAGACCGACGGGTCGGCCGTGTGGGTTCAGCCGCCGGGCACACCATCGATCGGCGAAGCCTACCTCGACGCCTACGAGGCCACCGGGGATAAGCGTCACTTACGAATGGCCGGCGATGTTGCCAATTGTCTGCTCCGCGGCCAACTTCATTCCGGCGGCTGGAACTATTCGATTGAGTTTGATCCGGAGAAACGGGCCAAGCAGTCGTACCGCGTCGACCTCGCCTCCTCAGGCCGAAAGGTGCCCGGCGAGAAGGCGAAGCCGCCGGCTGGTTGGGACGAGTGGATGAAGCGCAAGTACAAGGGCAACCTGACGGTGCTCGACGACGATACCACTCAGGCCGCGGTCCGCTTCCTGATGCGCCTCGACAAAACCGCCGACTTCAAGAACAAGCCGGTCCACGAAGCGACTCTCTATGCTCTCGATTCACTCCTTCTCGCTCAGTATCCCAACGGCGCCTGGTCGCACTGCTACGACTGCTACCCGCACTGGCCGCCGGATGCTGCTACCTATCCCGTGGTGAAGGCCTCGCTTCCCGAAACGTGGTCTCGCACCTGGACGAAGGATTGGACCGGCTGCTATCGGCTGAACGATCGGATCTCGCTCGATCTGGTTGCAATGATGCTGGAAGCGCACGAAGTTTATGGCGATACCCGGTATCTCGAATCGGCTAAACGCGGCGGCGACTTTCTGCTGCTGGCTCAGCTCCCCGAGCCACAGCCGGCGTGGTCTCAGCAGTACAACCGCCAGATGCAGCCGGTTTGGGATCGCAAGTTCGAACCTCCGGCAATCACCGGCCTGGAATCGCAGGACACGCTGGAGACGCTGCTACTCTTGTATCGCCGAACGGGAGAGAAGAGGTATCTCACGCCGGTTCCCAAAGCGATTTCCTACTTGAAAAAACTCGAGTTGCCCGGCGGTAAGCTCGCCCGCTTCTATGAGCTGAAGACCGACAAGCCGCTGTATTTCACGAAGGACTATCAGCTGACGTATTCCGACAAAGACGCTCCGAAACACTACGGCTTTCAGTTCGACTCGCGACTGGACCGGATCGAGGCCGAATATCAGCGTCTCCTCAAGAGCGGACCGGGCGAGCGGACGAAGGGCTCGCCCAGCGCCCAAAAGCTCGCCGACAAGGTTCGGAAGATCATCGATCAGCAGGACGAGCACGGGGCGTGGGTCGAACGAGGTGGCCTCGACGCTCATGACGTTACGCCCGAGTCCGGAATCATTCAAAGTAAAACGTTCGTCGACAACGTCCGGACGCTGGCCGACTATATTGTCGCCACAGCGCCCACGTCGCCTTAATCAAACCGTTCGGGTGGCGGGGCCTAAGCGCAGCGTGGCCCCGTCGCAACGCGTGCATCGGGGCCACGTCGCTTCGCTCCTTAGACCCCGCCACCCCAAGCAGTGCAATTTCATCATGCGACTTGCCATTCCACTGACTTGGGCCGTTGTGCTGTGCCTTAGCGCATTACCTTCCGTCATGGTCACGGCGGCCGAGCCGGAAAAGCCTCGTCTCGTCGTTCTCACCGACATTGGTGGCGATCCCGACGACACGCAGTCGCTCGTCCGCCTGCTCGTACATGCCAACGAGTTCGATATCGAGGCCCTCATCGCCAGTGCCAGCGGCACACCCGGCGAACTGAAGAAAGATATCGTTCAGCCGGACCTCATCCACGACATCGTCCGCGCCTACGGCAAGGTGCAACCAAACCTCAGCCTGCATGCCGACGGTTTTCCAAAAGCCGACGACCTGCTCACCCGAGTTCACTCGGGCAATCCGCAGCGCGGCCAAAAATTCCTCGGCGAGAAGCACGATACCGAAGGCTCGCGCAAGATTATAGAACTCGCCGACCGCAAAGACGATCGGCCGCTGAACATCACCATCTGGGGTGGCTCCACCGAACTGGCGCAGGCCCTGTGGCGAGTCCGCCACAACCGCTCGCCGGATGCACTGAAGAAATTTGTCGCCAAGCTGCGCGTCTACACGATCGGCTACCAGGACGACACCGGCGGCTGGATCGCCGAGCAGTTTCCCGAGCTGTTCTACATCGCCAGCATGGCCCCGCCCGGCCGTGACAAGCGCGAGGGAGCCTACCGCGGCATGTACCTCGGCGGGGACGAGCAGCTGACGTCGCTGGAGTGGCTCGACGTGCACGTCCGCAACGATCACGGCCCACTCGGCGCTCTGTACCCCGCCAAAACATGGACCGCGCCGAACCCGCATAGTGCTCTGAAGGAGGGAGACACTCCGAGTTGGCTCTATTTCCTGCCCGTCGGCCTCGGCGATCCGGACCATCCGGAGTGGGGCGGCTGGGGCGGGCGGTTTGCGAAGGTCGCCGGCAACCGCTACGGCGACTCAGCCGACACTGTCTTAAATGACAAAGGCGCCAAAGTATCCGACGCTCGCGCAACTGTGTGGCGCTGGCGAGAAGCGGTGCAGAATGAGTTCCAGGCCCGCATGGATTGGTGCGTCACTCCAAAGGACCAAGCCAATCATCCGCCACGACTTGTGTTCTTCGAAAAGCTCGCGCGAAAGCCGGTCCATGTAAAGGTCGAGCCCGGAAAGCGGCTGAAGCTTACCGCGGGCGACGTCCATGACCCAGACTTCTCAACTATCACGCTCCGCTGGTTCCCCTATCCAGAAGCGGGGAGCTACCGGGGTGAGGTATCGCTCCTCGATGACGAGGGAGGGACCGCCGAGTTGGAAATCCCAGCAGACCTCGACGACCGCACGATCCACATCATCTTCGCCGCAACCGACTCCGGTACGCCGCCCCTAACCCGCTACCGCCGCTTCATCCTCTCCGCAGAACGCAAGTAAACCCAAGTCGACCACTCGGTCGTCGCTCATCTCGGCTCCAGCGCCTTCTGTCGACGAACCTCTCGCCACTCCCTCCACGCTCCTCGCAACTTCCCGTTAGCTCTCACCGCCCGCCAAACGCGTGTCCACCAACCCCTATCAACCGCCGGAAACACAATCACCACGGCCGCGGCGCGACCGTCTTCCCGCCGCTCGGACGCTGGAGATCCTGCGGGCCGAGCGGGGCCTGGTCCGGCTGCTGCTCTTGAATCTGGGAGTTGACTTTCTCCTGCTGTCCGGCTTGGCGGCAACGATCGGCCCGCGCTACGGTGAGCGCGTATGGTTGCTGGTCGTGTTCTGCATGAGCGTCGCCCTCAGCTACTACGTCTTCCGCGGCGCGAAGGCAGCCTACGGCATCGGCTATGCGCTGCTGTTTAGCCTCGCAACGCTCATCCCATGCATCGGCCTGTTGATCGGCCTGATGCTCACCGCCGACCTCCGCGACGTCCTCCGCCAGTCCAACGCCGAAGTCGGCCTACTCGGTGCCACCCGCGACCAACTCAACGTCTGGCAAACCAAAGCCCACGCCGAAGCCCTCAGCAAAGAAGAATGACCCCTACCTACCGGACCAAAACCGTTCCGTCCTCCAATCCGCAATCAAATTCCACCTTCCGAATTCCGCATTCCCAAAAGCCCGCCGCCCTTCCCTCCTCAAGCCCCGCGTCTAAAATGGTCGATGACCAGCAATGGTCACATTTACGGGGGCGAACTGGATTCGACCGGGTAGCCTGAAGCGTAAGTGGCGTGTCGTGGTTGATCAGTTGGCCACGTTAAAAGCTGATCACATTTTTACGTGCCGAGAGCAATCTCAGCCTTGCTGCCTAGAGATAGGTAGCTCCGACTGCGGGTTTTAGCCGGAGAGACCCAAAAGTCGGTTGCCAAATCCGGACCGCCGCGGGTCATGGCGGAAACGCCCGCGGTTAAACAAGTCTTCGCCTAGTTCGGCTGGGAGTACCGCGAGCAGTCGCCCAGCCTTGCGAATGCAAAATGCTCGATACACACGTAGAAGCTTGCGTGGAAATACCGCGGGACGCGGGTTCAATTCCCGCCGCCTCCACTTAAAGGGCACCGGAGCAATCCGGGGCCCTTTTTCATTTCTTGCTCGGAATTTTGAAGACTCAGGATCACGAAAACACGAAAGCACGAAAAGGAAAGAGAATGCAACCGACTAGTCGCCGCGACTCGTCGTAGTGGGCAAGCAGATAGTATTTAGCGTCGGCCCCCATCCTTGCCTCTACTGCTCTCTTTCGTGTTTTCGTGCTTTCGTGATCCTCTCCCCCGTCCTTCGCGACAACGCTTCAGAGCACGATCCGCTTGATGACGAGCGTCGGGGCGTTGAAGTTGAGCAGCAGGCCGACCTGCAAGCCGGTCGCTTTCAGGTAGGAGCGCACCTGGGCAAAATGCAGGTCTTCTAGGGCCTTGATCGCTTTCAATTCGACGACGCTCTCGCCTTGCAAGATCAAATCGAGTCGATGCAGACCGACGTCTTGCCCATCGTAGAAGACGCGCACCTCCTTCTGGAATTCGAACGGCAGGCCGCGTTTGGCCAGCAACCTTGATCGCGTTCTCGTAGATCGATTCCAGGAACTCAGGACTGAGTTGCTTGTGCACATCGATCGCCGCCGCGGGGATCCGCCCAGATAAGCCCTCAAACTCGTATCCCACGACTGGCCTCGCGTCGGTTGCTGCGCAGCGCTGGGGAGGATTAGATCACGAAAGCGCGAAAACGCGAAAGGGAAAGAGCAGAAGGATAAAGGGTAAGTTCCCTCGTAGGGATTTGGAAATGGCGGGGGGCTCCGAGCTTGGACTTCCGCCTGGGATCGTTTCGTGCTTTCGTGTTTTCGTGAATATCCCTGCCTACACTCAGATTGCCGCTACCGGCGATTGGGAAGCCAATTGACTTCGGAGCACCGGCGGAAGTCGCGCCCGACTCAATCCATCGCTCACGCTGGCCGGCATTCCGCCCGAGGTGTTTGAATACCGTCTGGGCAACCGCTCGGCGCTGGAGTGGGTGATCGATCAGGACCAGGTGCACACCGACAAGCGAAGCGGAATCACCTCGGACCCAAACCGCGGAGGATCGTGGACGGCTGGCCGAGTGCTTTCAACTAGAATCTGTTGGAAAGCCATTTCTCGATATGCGGTGAGTCCGCTTCTCACTCAAGCGGGCCCTGTCACGCGATCGAGAAGGAGGTCGAACCGATGAATTTTGAGATCGTCGAGCAAGCCAGGCGATTCCGGCTACATGGGTTGTCGTCGGCTGTAGACGGCTGCCGTTACGGTGAAGTCGGATGTCGGCTGATGGAGCGGATGTGGCAAGTCTTAAAGGATGCCGCGTTCAAAACCACTGGCATTAACCATTGGGTCTATTTTGCAGACGACCGGATGTTCGTCGGGGTGGAGGCCGAGGATGGCGAGCAGGCAGCGGTGCCAGAGCCACTCGAAACGCTCGCTTTTGAACTAGATCGCTATTCGCAGTATGTGCACGTTGGTCCTTACCAACTTCTACCTGAAGTTTGGCAGGCACTGAAGGCAGAGCTTGCGGCCGAAGGCGAGACGGTGAGCATGCCTTCCTTGGAAGTCTATGGTCACTCGTGCGAAGGCGCCGACGAATCGGAAGCGAAAACTACGATCGTGCTGGGACTGAAGCCAAGAGGAACATGATTTGTTGGTTACAAGGAGGCGCGATCCGACGTCCACTTGACGAAAGACAAGCATGTTTTTTCAATACAACTCTTGACAAGTTAAACACAACTTGCCAAGCTGCATGATTGGTCGTCGTTCTTTGACAAACTGGTGCAGCCACTCTCGCAAGACTGTTTGGCTCGCGGATGGCTGAGGATAGGTTGCCCTGCCACGCGACCGCCAGCGAATACTTACGACGAACGGAGTTTCTGCCACGGACTGGCTGGGTGTTGAAAAATTCGATGCGTTTTTCACCAAGTTGGGGGCCCCTGGGGAGCCAGTTTGTGTTGAAAAACCTTGGGGGTTTTTCAACAGTCAGTCGTCTGGTGCAGTTTGGCGTGGTCGACGTAAGTGGTGCTTCGCGCGGGGGGCGGGCGTGAAGGGGTCGATGCTTTGTGTTGGCTGGGAAGCGCATGCAAACGTCGCAGGCGCAAACGAAAGACCCCGGCGGATCGGGGGATCGGCCGGGGTCGTGGTGATGGTTTGGCTACACGGATCGGCGGTTGAGTTCATTCGCTGACCTGTGCTGAGATGTGGCTATCGGCCCGCGGGACGATAGAGATTGGACTGCACTCCCGGACGACCTGGTTGGCCTGGTTGGCCAGGGGTCGGTTGGCCGGCGATTGGTTGGCCAGGGATTGGCTGACCTGGAACGGGCCGACCTGGGGCGGCTTGAGCGGCCGGTGCGACGCGCGGCGGCTCGTCGGCCACCAGCTTCCAACGCATGCCGTTCAGGCCCGTCTCAGCCGTCCACTTCAGGCCGGGGGTGAAGAGGATCGAGGAGATGTGATTGCCATTGATTTCTGCACGACCCCATTCGGTCTCGATCACGACCAGGTCGAGGTTCACGGCGCCGGTCAGTTGATCGCCGTTGTGGAGCACGACTGTGGTGATGGCGTCACCTTCCTGCGCCATGCGCATGCCGGCGACGGTGGACAGCGGGAGGCTGGTCGTGCCGAAGGAGGTTTTCATGGTCCACTGGTCGTCTTGAGTCAACTGGCCGGAAAGCTTCATGCCATCGAGCAAGTTGATGGTCACCGATTGCGGCTGCAACTTGCGCGAGAGCGATGCTGACGATCGGCTGACGCTTGGGACGGAGGACGGTGTTGGAGACACACTCGTTGTGACCGGCACAGCGGTCGGCAGGGCTACTTCGTCGTCGGCGAAGACGCTGCCGACGAAGGTGGTGCCGGCGACGAGCGCCAGGCACAGGCTGAGCGAGAAGAGGGTGCGGAGTTTCATGCGTTTTTCCCCGGGAAGGAAACAGGTGGGATGGCGAATTTATCGAACCGTGACGGATGGCACTTCAGCCGAGGAGACGGATTGCCGGTGCTAACAGCCGTATCGCATGGAGATGCGGTCGCAGTGCATCGAGCAAGCGCTCCAAGAGTAAGGACCGTCTCAATTCGGACTATTCGCCAGCGAGCTGCTCCCGGTAGGGCTGCTTATCGCGGTAGAGGTCGAGCACCTTCTCCTCGACCGGTTTTTCCGCTGGTGACGAGGCCTCCATGGCCTTTTCCTGCCAACCGATAGCAAGCTCAAACTGGCCGGCTTCGGCATAAGCGGCGGCAAGCGCCTTCAAATCGGCAGGGTTCTTGTACTTCGTCAAGTCGCAGGCAGTGAGGGCTGACTTGACGGCTTCAGCGCCGCTGCGCAAGTTGTCGTCCGTGGAGGTGGCGAGGAGCCAGGCCTTGTTCTGATGGGCGAGGGCGTACTCGGGGGCGAGTTCCAAGGCGCGGTTGTAATCGGCCAAAGCGGCCTTGTCGTCGCCGAGGCGATGCAGGTTGAAGCCGCGATTGTTGTAGGCGGCTGCAGAAGACTGATCCAGGTCGATGACGGCTGAGAAATCTTCGACTGCTGCTTTGTGATCGCCCTGCTGGTACCGAACGAACCCGCGTCCCATGAGCGAAGGAACGTGCTTGGGATTGAGCTCGAGGGCCTTGTTGAAATCGGCCAGAGCTGCATCGAGTTCGCCCTTGATTTTGTGAGCCACGGCTCGCTGCTGATAGTTGTCGGCCTTCTTGGGGTTCAGCTCGATGGCTTTGTCGTAGTCCTTCAGCGACGAGTCGATCTTGTTTTGCGCCATGTAGACCGCGGCGCGATTGATGTACGTAACTTCGTTTTTGTCGTCCTTTTCGATGGCCGTGCCAAAGTCCTTTAGCGCTGCGTCCATGTTCCCCATCGCGGTATGGAAGAGGCCGCGACTGGTGTAGGCGTGTGCGTCGTCATATCCCAACTTGATGGCCTGATCGTAGTCAGCGAGAGCTTTCTTACGTTCCCCGCGAGCCCACCAGGCGGCTGCTCGTTGGGTTAGGAACCGGCCTTCGTCGGGATTGGCTTTGATGAGTTCGTCGTAGATCTCGACCGCTTCCGACAGCTTGACCGCGTTGGCCTTTTCCACGAGTCCGCGCCGGCCCGGATGGGTCAGAATCACAAAGCCGTTTTCCTGCTCGCCGACCACGGTTAGCAGTTCGCCCGGCTCGATGACGTCGATCACGTCGTCGTCGAATTTCAGTTGCATCTGAACTCTGGCTACGCGTGGTTCAGACTCGCGTGCTTCGGAGATGCTTACGCTGCTGAAGGTCATGCCCAGGAGGGCAGCGCTGCAGAAGAAACGGAACCAAGACATAGCCAATCGCATGTTCAACCTCGCTCGCCCAGCGGCAGCCGCGGCATTTTTACCCAAACCACTCATTTAGCCTAGACTATCTTTCGGCACGAACTACCTTGGAATTGCCGTGAGTCTTGGGGCAACACAGATGGGCCGGTTTTTCCGCCTGTTTGCCCGAAAATTAGCGACATGTGTAACGGATATCGTGGTTTTGCAGTCGGGGGAGGATTCGCGATGCGAACGTCGGTCTGGTTAGCGGTTTTAGCGGCAGCAACGTCCGTGGGGATGGCGCTGGATACAAGCAACGCCCTGGCGGGGCAACGGCGATGCGGAGGGTGCAGTGATACCTGCTTCACTCCTGCACCTCCGACCTGTAACACCGGGTGCGCGCCGGCTCCTATTTGTCTGGAAACCGGTCCCGTAAAGGAGATGCACGTAGTTCTCGTGCCGACTTACGTGACCGAGAAGCAAACGTATTGCGATAAGGAGTATCGCGAGGAACAGAGACAGCGAGTGGTGCCCGGATTCAAGACGGTGAACGTGCCGGAAGAGCGCGTCCGCGTCATCACCGTGCCGATGAACAAGGTCGAGACGAAGACGATCGAATACACGGTGCAAGTGCCAGTGCAATCCGTACAAACGAAGACCTTCACGATGAAGGTTCCGGTTTGGACCGAGCAGCCTGAAGACTACAACGTGATGGTTCCCAAGCTGAAGGAGATCGAGGAAGAGTATTGCGTAAAGGTGCCTGAACTGCGGGAAGTGCCGTTCACCTACACCGTGAACGTGCCCCACCCCATCACCAACACCGTCAACCGCACGGTGAGCTCGGTGGTTCCGGTGGTCAAGACGCGAACGATGCAGTACTGCGTGCCCGTGACCAAGACCAAAAAAGTTCGGGTCGACCGCGGCCACTGGGAGAACCGGGTCGAGCACGTTCCCGCCGTAGGGGCGCCTTGTGCCTCTTGCGACCAGGCCCCCACGCCGTGCAACGGCTGCGCGAAGGCCCAGTCGGTTCCGACGAATGCGACGAACTGTGTCTGCCGGCAGGTTTGGGTGCCGAACATCGTTGAGGAAGAATGCAGCGAAGTGGTGCCGCAGCACCAGACGGCCGAAGTGCAGTACCTGGTGTATGAGCAGCACTACAACACAGTGCCGCACGAGTGCACCTGCATCGAGTATCGCCCCGAGGTCCGCACCGGCACGAAGAAAGAGGTCGTTTACAAGACGGAGACTCGGACTCGGCCGCGGACCATCGTCGACTACGTCAGCGAAACCCGCACCCGCACCAAGAAAGTCCTCAGCTTCAAGGAAGAAGAACGGACCGAGAACTATCCGGTTGTGACCTACAAGCCGGAAGTGCGGACCAAGGACGTCAGCTATACCGTGTGCGTGCCTGAGCAGCGGACGGAGAAATACACCGTCACACGTTGCGACAACGTTCCGGAAGACCGCATCGAGACCTACACGGAACGGATTTGCGTTCCGGTGATCAAAGAGCGGGAAGTGAAAGTCTGCCGCATGGTGCCCCAGGTTGTTGCGATGCAGGTTTGCCCCTGCCCGGTAACTCCGGGACAGCCAGCCGGCCCGCAACAGGCCTCGCCGAAGTGCTGCGGTAACTAGCAGGTTATTTGTTCAGGGTTCAACGAAATTGACCCCTGAGCAGTTGCCTCTGACGCGTTCATGAAGGGCACCGGATTCGTCCGGTGCCCTTTTTTCGTTCTTGCGGATTCGGATTACGAGGATGTTTGCCAAGTCGCGGTTTGGGTTTCGGTGTGATTACAATCCGGTCGGCTAATTCGTCAGAATCTTGGCGGATTCAGCTAAGACGAGACTGCGGTTTGATCCGGTTTCAGGCTGCAGTGCATTGCTGGAGTTGTGAGGCGCCGGATGAGACCTTGTGCGTTGTTGGTGTTGTGCGGGTGGCTGGCGCCGCTTGCCGTGGGATTCAACGGCGGTGCGGTTGCGGATGACGTCACCGTGCATTGCCGCAAAGGGGCTGTGGTATCCGTGAGCGGGCCGGCGTCGGACGTCGGGCTGGCGACGCTGAAGCGCGGCGGCAATGCGATCGACGCGGCGGTAGCCACGGCATTCTCATTGGCCGTGACCTGGCCCGAGGCCGGCAACATCGGTGGCGGTGGCTATCTGCTGGTCATGCCGGCCGATGGCGAACCGCTGGCGTTTGATTTCCGTGAAATTGCTCCGGCGGCTGCAACGCGGGACATGTTCGTGAAACCTGCCGGGCGGTCGCCTCACCGGCGCGTTGGTGTACCGGGGACCGTACGTGGGCTGGCGCTCGCCCATGAGCGTCTAGGCAAGCTGCCTTGGAAACAGTTGGTCCAGCCGGCGGTCGCACTGGCGAAGGACGGCTTTGCGATCGATGCGGCGGCGGCCGAGTCACTCAACGAAGTACTGGCGACTTCGGACAAGTCACAGTTTGCGGAGCTGCATCGAGTCTTCGGACCGCCCGGTGGCCAAGCAAAGTGGCGTCCGGGGGATCGGCTCAGGCAGTCGGATCTGGCCAGGACGCTGCAGCGGATTGCTGACGAAGGTGCCGACGGGTTCTACCGCGGCGAAGTGGCGGAAAAGCTGGTCGCTGAAATGCAGCGAGGAGGCGGGCTGATTAAGCCTGACGATCTCGGAAGTTATCGGGCCATTAGCCGCGAGCCGGTAAGGGGCACTTATCGGGGCTATGAGGTGCTCGGAGTGCCGCCGTCATCGTCGGGTGGCATCACGCTGATCGAGATTCTCAACATCCTCGAATGTTTTGAGCCGGAACCCGATCGCGACTCAGCAAAGAACGTTCATCGGATGGCAGAGGCGATGAAGCGAGCCTTTCGCGACCGAGCTCGCTACCTGGGCGATCACACCGCGACTGAGATACCGGCCAATCTGATCGACAAGGAGTATGCCCGCAAGCTGGCCGCAACGATCGGCGACAGGGCAACACCAAGCGAGGAACTTGCGGGAGATATTGTCATTTCGAAAGAGAGTGAGCAGACGACTCATTTTTCGGTTGTAGACGAAGATCGGATGGCGGTCAGCCTGACCTACACCTTGGAGAACTCGTGGGGTAGTCGCGTTGTCGTCCAGGGAGCAGGCTTTCTGCTGAACGACGAGATGAACGACTTCAACTGGATTCCCCGGTTCACCAATACCACGGGCCGAATCGGCACCGAGGCGAATGAAGTTCGCCCCGGCAAGCGAATGCTAAGCTCCATGTGTCCCACCATCTTGGCAAAGAACGGTAAGCCGGTGCTGGTGACCGGGTCGCCAGGCGGACGAACCATCATCAACACCGTCGCCACAATCGTGACCAATATCGTGGATCACAAGATGAGTTTGCGGGAAGCGATCGATGCGCCCCGACTGCATCATGCATGGTTCCCCGATGCAATTCGCCTCGAACCGGCCTGGTCGAAGGGCTCGCCAGAACTGCGCGAGCAGTTGCGAGCGATGGGGCACTCACTTGCAAAACCGGAGCGGCAAGGGGACGCGCACAGTATCTGGATCGATCCGGCCACGGGTGAGCTCGTCGGCGTGGCGGATCAACGCATCTCGGGCAAGGCGGCTGGGTATTGAGCAATCGAGGCGGAGCAGGTTGCGCAAGGTAGCCCGTTTTGGCCCAATGGTTGCAGGTGTCCCTGCCTTCCACTGCTCTGCATGCTGGAGCGTTCCGTTCCCTAGAAGTCGCTGAGTGCCGCCATGGTCAAACAACCTGATCCAGACACCAACAACGAGGTTGGCGATCTGCACAAGCTGGCCGAACTGATTGCCGATGTCCGCGTGGCGATGTTGACCACGTTTCCTGCGGGCGCAGCGCCTGCTCATGCGCGGCCGATGTATACCCAGAAAGTTGAGGCGGACAAGTTCAACGGCACCCTCTGGTTTATGACCGATGCCGGCAGTGGCAAGATCGACGAGTTGGCGGAGAACTCGCAGGTGGTAATCACCTATTCGGCCCCGGACAAGAACCGGTATGTGGTGGTTTATGGCACTGCTCGGGCCGAGCGGAACCCGGACAAGGCCCGCGACTTGTGGAACGTGCACGCCAAAGGTTGGTATCCTGACGGCCCAACGGATCGGTCGCTGATGTTGATAGAAGTGCGCGTCGATTCGGCGGAGTATTGGGACGGTCCATCGAATACTGCCTATTTGTTCAAGCTGCTCAAAGCCGTAGCAACCGGTGACCGGATTAAAGCCTACGGGAATCATGGTGTGGTGGAGTCGTAGCCAACGTCCACCGAGTCAGCGAAGGCAGACACAACTGACTCCCGACTAAAATCGCCGCCGCCACATGATCGGCCAACAACTGCAATACGCCACACATTAAGTCGGGCGTAACACCCGAAGCGGTTGCCATGAAAGTACTTACTCGTCCGCAACGGGTAAGTAGTCTTGGCGTTGGCCAAGAATCTGGAAATTCTTTCCGCAGCTTGTCGATTCTCGCCCAGCCCGTTCGACGTCTCAGCAGAAGCCGTGGTACTTTCGGCCAAGCTAGTTCAGCCAAAGCGGCTTCGCAGAGTAAACTAGTCCACCAAACGGACGACAACTGAGGAGACATAACGATGCGCGTCATGGTCCTGGTCAAAGCAACAAAAGATTCCGAAGCCGGCATCATGCCCAGCGAAGAACTGCTCGCGGCAATGGGCAATTACAACGAAGAACTCGTGAAAGCGGGCATCATGCTCGCCGGCGAAGGCTTGCACCCCAGCTCGCGGGGCTATCGTATCGCATTCAGCGGCGACAAGCGGACTGTCATTGACGGTCCCTTTGCGGAAACCAAGGAACTCGTCGCCGGTTTCTGGATCTGGCAGGTGAAGTCGATGGAAGAAGCCATCGAGTGGGTTAAGCGCTGCCCGAACCCAATGCCGGGCGATAGCGAAATCGAGATTCGCCGCGTCTTCGAAATGGAAGACTTTGGTGCCGAGTTCACCCCGGAACTCCGAGAACAGGAACTGCGCATTCAGGCTGAGGCGCAGGAGCTTGAGAAGAAGCGACAGGCGTGAGGTTAAAGAAGCCCGAATGTCGAACTTCAATGTCGAAGGAATGACGAAAGTCAAAGCACGAACGGCAGTGCGATCGACTAGATGCTGCGCTTCCTTTGGTTTCGGGCTTAGACATTCCCTCGACATTTGATCTACGACATTCGACATTTTTCACGGTTCGGTTCCAATTCCATAAGCAACTCTCGGAGTAAACATCGTGACCAAGATTGAACCCTACATCTTCTACGAGGGCCGCGCCGAGGAAGCCATCGAGTTCTACAAGCAAGCACTAGGAGCACAGGTTGAAATGATCATGCGCTATAGTGAGAGCCCCGATCCGCCGCCTCCGGATATGGTGAAGCCAGGTTCAGAAAACAAGATCATGCACAGCAGCATCACGGTCGATGGCCAGCGAATCATGATTTCCGACGGCGGCTGCTCCGGCGAAAGCAAGATCGGCGGCTTTTCAGTTTCGCTCTCCGTAGGGAGCGAAGCGGACGCCAAACGCTACTTCGAAGGCCTGTCGGAGGGTGGTCAAGTGCAACTACCAATTACTGCGACGTTCTTCTCTCCCTGCTTCGGTATGGTGCAGGACAAGTTCGGAGTCGGTTGGATGGTAATGGCGGGTCAAAAGTAGCGGATCACAGCTGGTCCACTCCTTGCGGCGACCTGCCAGCTTGCATTGGCAAACATTCGGTGGTTTGATCCGTCGGTATGAGTCCGACCGACATCCACCGCACGATCGACGCCGTCTGGCGGATTGAATCCGCCAGGCTCATCGCTCGTCTCACGCGGATCGTCCGCGACATCGGCCAGGCCGAAGAGCTTGCGCACGATGCGCTCGTCGCTGCGCTGGAGCAATGGCCAGCGAGCGGCGTGCCGAGCAACCCGGGCGCTTGGCTGATGGCGGCGGCCAAGAATCGCGCGGTCGATCTGGTTCGCCGGAAGAAGCGGTTCGAAAGCAAGCAGGACGAAGTCGGCCGGCACTTGGAGGCCGATCGTATGGCTCGCGAGCCGAATGCCGATAAGCGGCTCGACGACCTGCTCGACGACGAAGTCGGCGATGAGTTGCTGCGGCTGATCTTCATGACCTGCCATCCGGTGCTTTCGGCGGAAGCTCGCGTTGCGCTAACACTCCGGCTGCTCGGTGGACTTACTACCGACGAGATTGCGAGGGCCTTCCTGACGTCGGAACCAACAATCGCTCAACGCATCGTGCGCGCGAAGCGCACGCTGACCGAAAAGCAAGTGGAGTTCGAAGTGCCGCGCGGCGAGGAACTCAGCCGGCGATTGGCCTCGGTTCTCGAAGTCGTCTATCTGATCTTCAACGAGGGGTACTCCGCCACGGCTGGTGACGACTGGCTCCGCCCTGCCCTTTGCGAAGACGCGATGCGGCTGGGGAGGATTCTCGCGGCGCTGGCGTCGGAAGAGCCTGAGGCGCATGGCCTCGTGGCGCTGATGGAGATTCAGGCCTCGCGGCTGCGGGCGCGCGTCGACTCGCGCGGTGAGCCGATTCTGCTGCTCGATCAAAATCGGGCGCTCTGGGACCGGCTGCTGATCGGCCGCGGACTTGCCGCGCTCGCCCGTGCGGAGCAACTTTCGGCGTCGCGCGGTTCGTACACGCTGCAGGCAGCCATCGCGGCGTGTCATGCGAGGGCTACAGCCGAGCAAACCGACTGGGAGAAGATCGCCGACTTGTATGGCCAACTGGCCGAGCTGAGCCAGTCTCCCATAGTCGAACTCAATCGGGCAGTAGCGCTGGGCATGGCCTACGGCCCGCAAACGGGGCTCGATTTGGTCGTGCAACTGGCCGATGAACCTGCCTTGCGCAACTATCATCTGCTGTCGAGCGTTCGTGGCGACTTGCTGTTCAAGCTAGGGCGCTACTCGGAAGCCGCAGCCGCCTTTCATCTGGCGGCTTCACTGACCCGCAACTCGCGCGAGCAAGCGCTGCTCCGCTCACGTGCGGAATCGGCTGAGTCGCGAATCAGGGAGGCGCAGCCGACCATTCTCCCTCTCCCTCCGTGAAATGGCCAGGGTGAGAGAGGCGGGCAGCTTAGCGGACTTAGCCATCTTCCAAACCGATCGTTGATCCCGTCAAGCGAGGCACGGGCGAACCAAGGGGCGGCTTTCGTGTCCTGCTAATTCCAGCCATTCGACACGCAGGAGCATGACCATGTCGAGCCAACTCATGCCCGTTCAAAGCGGCTACGACCGCTGGGCGACGGTTTACGATCACGACGCCAATCCACTGCCGGCTCTTGATACGCCGATTGTCAGGGCCGCCGTGCACGCGGTGCTGCCCGACTTGTACGGCCAGCGAGTACTCGACCTCGGCTGTGGCACCGGTCGGCACACGTTATGGCTTGCCGAACAAGGTGCCCAAGTCGTCGGTCTCGATTTCTCCATCGGGATGTTGCAGCAGGCTCAGCTGAAGCCAGGGGCGGTCGGTGTTCGCTTCCTCCGCCACGACCTGCACGAGCCGCTCCCGCTGGCAAGCCAACAGTTCGAACTCGTCGTTAGCAGCCTCGTCCTCGAACACCTGGCCAACCTGGACCAGTTCTTTGCCGAAGCCTACCGAGTGCTGCATCCCGGCGGGTACGCCGTGATCTCGGCGATGCACCCCGCCATGTTCCTCCGCGGCAGCCAGGCCCGCTTCACTGACCCGAGTTCTGGTGAACTAGTTCAGCCGGGGAGCCTGCCTCACTCGCTGAGCGCCTTTGTGATGGCAACGGTCCGAGCGGGCTTCGAATTGAGGGATCTACAGGAAATCAGTCCAGATCGAGACTTCGCCGCTCACTACCCTCGGGCTGAGAAATACATCGGCTGGCCGATGCTGATGTTGATGACGCTCACGCGCTAGTTGATCTTGCCTGACTCGCAGCCTGTAGGTACATAGCGCGGCGAAAATTTCTCTGGGAGCACCTGTCATGCTGCGCGCCGCCCGCTGGTCAATCTTGTTCTTTGTTCTCCTTTCAATCGTGAGGGGAACGAGTGCCCAAGGCCGACAACAAGCGCCCCATTATGACGCGGATCGTTCGCCGCCAATCGAAGTGGCCGTCACATGCGTGGAGCTGGATCTGATCGCTTTGCGAAGTCTCGGGGTAACCTTAGACTCGTCGAAAGTGACCATGGAGAAGCTGGCGAGCGAGAAGCCGGCCGAGCTACTGGCAATGGTCGACGGCTTCGCGAAGGCGGGTTGCGCTCGCGCAAAGTACAGCCCGCGCGTATCGACGCTTTCGGGTCGCGAAGCGCGAGTTGAAATCGGCCCGTCGAGGATCACCACAACACCGGTCGCGCTCGAAGACGGACGCATCCGCGTTGACGTGAGCTGCCAGTTCCGCCGGCCGGTTCCGGCCAAATATGTCTCGCTGCCGCCAACGTGGGTGAAGTTCGGCGTCGACCTCGGTCTCGTCGCTCATGACGGCGAGACAGTGTGCCTCACGCATCCCGGTAACACGAAGATGGCTGGCGACTCGCCCGAAGATCAGCTGGTAGCGTTCATCTTCCTCACCGCTCGCCGGCACACTGATTCGCCGGTTGACGCGAATCGCGATGTCGCCCCGGCGCGCTATGCGGAAGCCCCACCGCAGACGTACGCGCCGGCTACCACTCCTGCCCAGCCACCCACCGTGGTTCGATAGGTCGCGCATCTGCTTTGGGTGGTTTCCTTTCGCTCAGCCACCTTTCGCTCCCGTCGATGATGCTGGACGATAAGCAATGAGGCCCGGTCGGTTTCATCCATGCTTACGTAGCGGCATTCTTAGGAGAGCAGGCGCATGTCTCATTCCACCAGCGATGCATCCAGTGCCCCCAGCGGCAAGCCAGCCGCCCTTCGGCCGGTGCGAGAGTTTGTCGATGCCCTGAATAGCTCGGCTGGCCCGCCCATGGAGACGCTTAGTCCCAGCGAAGCGCGCAAAGTCCTCGAAGGAGCACAGCAATCGGTTGCGGTGGATCTGAAGCCAGCCGATATTTCGAAACGGACCATCAACGTTGACGGCCTGTCGATCCCACTCGTGATCGTCCGTCCAGCCGGCACGACCGGCGCCTTGCCAGCGTTCATGTTCGTCCACGGTGGCGGCTGGGTGCTGGGCGATTTTCCGACCCATGAGCGATTCGTTCGAGACCTGGTCCACTACAGTGGTGCGGCGGCTGTGTTTGTCGACTACGACCGCTCGCCCGAAGCTCGCTATCCGACGGCTGTGAATCAATGCTACGCCGCAACGCGCTGGGTTGCCGAGCATGGCGCCGAGATCGGAGTCGACGGATCCCGGTTGGCGATCGCTGGGAATAGTGTCGGCGGGAATATGACGGCGGCGGTCGCTCTGCGAGCAGGTCAAAAAGGAGGTCCCAAGCTGCGGCTGCAGGTGCTGTTTTGGCCGGTGACCGATGCGCGTTTTGACACGCCCTCGTACGAGCAGTTCGCTGAGAAGCATTTCCTCACGCGCGGCATGATGCGTTGGTTCTGGGACAACTACGCCACTGACGAGAACCAGCGGAATGAAGTCTACGCCTCACCACTCCGCGCTACTAACGCACAGCTGAAAGGTCTGCCGCCGGCTCTGGTTCAAACCGCCGAATTGGATGTCCTGAGGGACGAAGGGGAAGCGTACGCCCGGAGGCTCGATCAGGCGGGTGTGGAAGTCGTCAGCCTGCGGGTCAATGGCGTGATTCACGACTACGGCCTGCTGAATCCCCTCGCCACCGTGCCGGCTGTCCAGGCGGCCCTGCGTCAGGCTGGACACGAGATGAGGCGTCGATTGGCTGAATAAAGCGTAGAAAAGGCTTCTGCACGGCGCCGTGTAAGGTGGGCCGCTCGCGGCGGTAAGTCCCTGCATCAAACACAAGCTTTGAATCGCAGGAGATTAGGCCATGACACTCGGACTTGCCCTCTTCACGCTGTTTCACGTCGCGATCAGCCTGGTCGGAATCGCGGCCGGATTTGTTGTCGCTTACAGTTTCGTCGCGAACAAGCGGCTGGACCGCTGGAATGCCCTGTTTCTGACCGCCACCGTCGCCACTAGTGCCAGCGGCTTTGGTTTTCCCTTCACAAAATTCCTTCCCTCGCACGCACTCGGCTTGATCTCGCTCGCTTTGCTGGCGGTCGCCGTCTATGCGTGGTACTGGCGCCACATCACCAGCGCCTGGAGGCCCACTTATGTAGTGACGGCGCTAATCGCTCAATACTTCAACGTCTTTGTGCTCGTCGTGCAGTCGTTCGCCAAGGTTCCAATTCTGAAGGCGTTGGCACCGACTCAGACCGAGGCCCCCTTTGCCCTCGCACAACTTGCCTTGCTCATCGGCTTTGTAGTGCTGGGAGTGTTCGCAGTCCGACGGTTTCGTGGCGGCGAAGTCGTAGATTTGCTGGATCAAGTTGCGACCCGATCGCGGCCGTCTGCGGAGTTCCTCCACTCGGGCACCTCGCATCAGTCGCTTGCGAGCTGATTGAGTAGCGGTTGCTTCTCGTCATCGGTCAGTTTCCGCCAGTCCTTGCCTTGCAGACCGGCTACGAGCGACCATAGCAGGTTGAGGCTGGCGTTCGGTTGGCGGATCTTCACCAGCCGATACGCAGCGAGGGGACCATACGCTTCGAGATCCGCGATCGTGCCGATCCCAACGTCGCGGAGCCAGGCGATGCTCGTCGGTCCGAGGTTTGGCAGATTGTCGATCGGCTCGCGAAGGGTGCTCTCGCTGCTGGAGTAGCCGACATCGGAAAATTTCGCTTCCAATTCCTTTAAGTGTTGGCCAGTCGCCGTATGAATAATGACGGCCTGGTTCCGTCCGGCAGACTGCACTTTCCGCACGCCATGGCCGAATCCCTTCAACCGCCGACGTGCTTGCGACGGGCCGAGATTGACGAAAAGCTTGTCTCCTTTGGGATCTGCCATGGTAAGCCTCGCATAATACCTGGGCAGGCGAATAGCCCATACACAATCCTGCTCCGTACCATCCAACTGAAGCATCATTCCCTATAAAAGACAGCTAACCAGATCGTTGGTTCGGTGGGCGAAGTCCAAGCGACTCGATGACGGGTGTGCGCTGGCAAGTCGATGCAATCGCCGGACCGGAGGTCAATCATTCGGCCCTCCAATTGCAACCGAGCGGCTCCTTGCAGCAGCAAGATCCATTCACCCTCTTCCTGGTCGTACCAGAAGCCGGGCGGCGAGGCATGCCCAAGCGAGACGATGCGTTCCACGCGGACACCGGGCTTCGCAAGCAACGTTTGGAAATGTTCTTCGGACAGGTCACTCGGCAGCTTGGAGAGGAGATTGATTCGGATCATTGAACGTTCCCAACCCGGAATCGGTGGCTGTTCATTCTGTTACGCTGAAGAATATCGAACAAAGGTTAGCCTGCTCTCAAACCTCGTAGGAAGGATATCAATATGGAATACCGGCAACTGGGTGGTTCCGGGCTGAAAGTACCGGCGCTGAGCTTCGGCACCGGCACGTTTGGTGGTCAAGGAGAACTCTTTAAGGCCTGGGGCGAAACCGATGTGGCCGAAGCGACTCGGCTGATCGACATCTGCCTCGAAGCAGGCCTCAACATGTTCGACTCTGCCGATATCTACTCCGGGGGCGCATCTGAGGAGATTCTCGGACAGGCGATTAAAGGACGCCGCGATCAAGTGCTGATCTCGACAAAGGCCACGTTTCGCTCCGGCGGATCGCCGAACGATGTGGGTTCGTCGAGATATCACTTGATTCGATCGGTTGAGGGTAGCCTAAAGCGGTTGGGGACCGATTACATCGACTTATTCCAACTCCACGGCTTCGACGCGGTCGCGCCAGTTGAAGAGACCCTCGCAACGCTTGACCAACTCGTGCAGCAAGGCAAGCTGCGCTATATCGGCTGTTCCAACTTCTCGGGATGGCATCTGATGAAGTCGCTCGCTGTGTCAGACAGGTATGGATGGTCGAGATACGTGGCGCATCAGGCCTACTATTCACTCGTCGGACGCGATTACGAATGGGAGTTGATGCCGCTTGCTCTCGATCAGAGAGTAGGCGCTGTCGTCTGGAGCCCGCTCGGTTGGGGTCGACTGACCGGTAAGATCCGCCGCGGTCAGCCACTGCCGGAAACGAGTCGCTTGCGAGGTGAAGCCTCCAATGCCGCCGGCCCGCCGGTGCCCATCGAGCATGTATACAACGTGGTGGATGCCCTCGACGTGATCGCCCGCGAAACTGGCAAAACGGTGCCGCAGATCGCACTCAACTGGGTGCTGCAGCGGCCAAGCGTGGCCACGGTGATCGTTGGTGCTCGCAACGAAGAGCAATTGCGGCAGAACCTCGGCGCCGTCGGCTGGAACCTGACGACTGAGCAGGTCGCCCGACTCGATGCGGCGAGCGCCGTGACGCCGGCTTATCCATACTGGCACCAACGCGGCTTCAAGGAACGCAATCCGTTCCCGATAGCAATTGCCTAAGCACTAGTTCCAGTCGATTATCACCTTAAGGCTGTCGGAGTCGGCGGCCCGAGCGACCGCCTCCTTGATCTGCGTCGAAGGAAATCGCTCGCTGGCGTTGGTCATCAGGCCGATCTTCGGCAGGCGGCCTTCGATGAGAAATTGGTGCGCCAGGCGAATGCCGTGCATGCTCGAGCCGTGTGTCGCCTGGTAGCACTGCAAACGATAGTGAATGTCGTTGTTCAGGTCGACTTCGTGAGCGATCCGCGGCTTGCCCCCGGCGCCTTTCACGCCGGCGTGGGCGTCGAGCACGGTGCCATAGCCCATCAGCTTCGGGGCAAGCTCGTAGGCCTCACGCGCGGGCGCGTTGATCATCACAAGATGGGGCTCGTTGAACGGCTTACACTCGGCCAGCACTCGCTGCACGATGTTCTCCTCCCAGCGCAATCCGACGGTCCGCTCATCGCCGAAATCGCGAAGCACGCGCTCGAGACGCTCCTGGCCGCGGTTCACCAGGATGATCTTCCGCGCTCCCATCGCCTGGGCGCATTGTAATGCGTAGGTACTCTGCGAGCCGGCGCCGATGAGTACAACAATGCGGTTCTCGATGCAGTTATTGACCCGCGTCATGCCTTCGAGGCAGCAGGCCAGCGGTTCCAACTGACAGGCATGGGTCGGATCGAAACCGGCGGGGAACTTAACGATCGGCCCGTACTTCACAAACCAATCGGGCAGAATCGCATGAGTGCGCGCAAAGCCGGGAAATTCGTGGCCCGTCGCCTGTGTGCTCGGGCAACTCGTCCAATCCCCAGTACCATGCTCGCCGCAATACATACATGCCACGTCGCCACACGGAATATCGCAGCCGAGCGCCACAAGGTCGCCGACCGCGAACTTATCCACGCCCGAACCGACTGCATCGACGTAGCAGCTGGTCTCGTGTAGCACGATTGCTGGCCAGCTTTTGATCCGCGGCAAACCTTGCTTGTAGATCACCACATCGGACTGGCAGACCGAAGTCTTCGCAACGCGGAGCCGAATCTCACCCGGCCCCGGCTCCGGTAGCGTTTCCTCGGTCGGCGAAAACACCCCACCCGGCTTATCAAGATAGTAGGCCACGCTCTGCATACTGCGAATCCGCTTGAATTTTCTATTGTCTGTTACGGTCGATTGGACTGCTCGTGCGGATGAATCAAGACCTTGGCAAAGAACTGAGATTGATCACGCATCATTTCCAGTGCGGCGATACCTTCGGAAAGCGGCACGCGGTGGGTGATGAGCGGCTTGAGGTTGAGCGTGCCGCTTGCCATAGCAGCGAGGACGGTTCGCCAGTCGTCGTCGTCGCCATAGACGCTGTAGTCGGAGTTCCAGGTACCGACGAGGTCGATCTCGCGCCGCATGATTTGTGAGATGAGTGCGGCCGGCAGCGTGACGTCGGCTGACGGATTGCCGAGCAATGCGACCTTGCCCGCTCGGCGGGTCACTTCCAGGGCGGCAAGCATCGTTGGCGGTACACCGGCGGCTTCGATCGAGACATGCACCCCTCTGCCACCAGTTAGACGGTTCACAGCTTCGACCGGCTTCACCGAGCGGCTGTTGAAGACATGGTCGAAGCCGAGGCTGCGGGCAAGTTCCAGCTTTTCGGGCAGCAAGTCAAACAGCGCAATCGTCGACGCCCCCATCGCTCGCACCCACTGGGCGACCATTAACCCAATTGGCCCCAAGCCGAAGATGGCAACCGTGTCTCCGAGTCGCAGACCCGTTCGGCGAACCGCATGCAGCGCCACGGCCGCAGGTTCGGTCATCGCGGCCTCTTCCAGCGAAACATTGTCAGGCACGCGGATGAGATTTCGGACCGGTGCGATCACGTACTCCGAGAAGCCACCATCGCTGCGGGAACCAAGATAGTCGTAACCGTCGGACTGGGCATATTTGCCTTGCTCGCATGCCGGATGGTCATCGCGCCAGAGCAGCGGAAACACCGCGACTCGGTCGCCAGCTTGGAACCCGGTGACATCAGGAGCAACCGCTTCGATGGTGCCGGCAAACTCGTGGCCGCAGATCGTGGGGAAGTGATAGGTCCCTTTTACAAAGCAGCGAGGAATATCCGACCCGCACACCCCACAGAATCCAATCCGCACTCGCACCGTTCCGCGCTGCAACTCTGGGATCGGTACTTGCTCGTAGCGCAAATCGGACACGCCGTGCAGAACGATTGCTTCCATTTTCCCTGAAGATTGCGTGGCCATAAGATCCTCTCAGGATTTCCCAACGACTGAGACGGACGATTTTCGCTGAGCGATACCGGTTGAGATCGCCTCCTGCAGCCGATTCATGTTCTGTGACCATCCCTGCGATGCATGGAAAATGCTGCTCGTACCAGCCACTAGATTTGTGGCACCCGCCGCAACCATAGCAGGCACGTTCTCGAAACTCACATTCCCGTCGACCTGGATCGGCAGATGCCCGTAATCGCGCTCGTCCAAAAAGCGGCGACAGTCGGCAATCTTGCGGATCGAGGCAGGCGTGAGCCTCTGTCCGGCAAAGCCCGGGTTCACCGTCATCACTAGGACGTAGTCGATTCGCTCCAGCACATACTCAATCGCACTAAGAGGCGTGCTCGGGTTAATCGCCACGCCCGCCCTGGCACCAAGCTCCCGGATCTTGCTGAGCGTGCGGTCGAGATGGGTCGAGGATTCGACGTGCACTGAGATCTGATCGACACCACAGCCGCGCAATTGCTCCACAAAGAAATCGTTATCGGCCACCATCAAGTGCACGTCGATCGGCAATGATGTTCTCGGCCGCAAGGCTTGAACGACTGCAAGACCCATCGGCATGTTGGGTACAAAGCGGCCATCCATGATGTCCATGTGCAGCATATCGACGCCGAGTTGTTCAACGCGCCGCAAGCTCGACTCGAAGTTGAGTGGATCCACGCACATCATGGATGGCGAAACGAGCACATCCTTCTGCGCTGCGTTTATGTCACGGGCGGCAACGGAAACTGGTGCTGCCATGCCAGTTACCGGACCGTCCGACTCCCCGTCAATGAACGTCCGCTTCAAGTATCGCAACGATTCGCGCAGCGATTGTTCGAGCAAGTGGTCACTGTAGTCGCGTCCAAGCTTCGGCCCGCCGATTTCCAGATAGCCGGCGAGCTGCCGCACCGGTAATTGCGGACCACGCTCGAGCAGCAGCCGGCGGAACTGTGGAATGTCGATGATTCCCTTCTGCCGCTCTTTTTCGGTGAAACCGAAGGTCGAGTTGTACATCGCGTCGGTGTTCTTGAGGTGCACCTCGTAGAGATAGGGAACTGTCGCTTCAAATAGCTGCCAATGATCGAAGACTATGCTTGCGCTTCGATCGCCATAGCCATGAGCGATATCGGTGCAGTAGCCGACTCGCGCGGTGCTGTCCGCATGCTTTTCGTGATATGCGGTCAACTCGTCGCCCATTGCTCGCACTTCATCCGGCAAGGTCGGCGGTTCGGCGAGACAGGACATCGGTTCGATCGTCAACCACTCGACACCTTTCTCATGCGCCAAGTGCATGAGTTCCTTCATGTGCCTGACATAACAGGCTACGCCCGCCGCCTTGGAACCCATGCGGTCGCGCAGCACCGCGCCTGGATTCGAACCGACGCTTTTCACGCCCAGAATGCCGCCGACCTCGATGTACCGCTCAAAGTTCCTCCGGGCGACTTGCTCGTAACCGGGCTCTTCACGAAAGAAGCCGCCCAACTCCCGGTGGGCGGTGAAGGCGCTATCGATGACCACGCCCGCATCGTCCGCCTGCTTGCGAAGCTGATGGAAGAACTCATCTGGCAGTTGGTACAGCTCAAAATGAGTCCCCAGTTGCACATACCGCACGCCCTCTTCGGCCAGCAGGCGGAAGAGCCACGGGTGGGAGTAGCGATATTCGATCGGGTCTGTCTTCACGCCCAATCGCAATTGAAGTGGTTCTCGCAAACCTTGCGCTTCTGTCGCCGTGCTCACCCGACACTCGCTCCTGCCGATCGACCGCTCAATTCGTCGACCCTAAGTGGCCATAATTGTAGAAATTTCGTCCGCACCCTCAGCGAGCAGCGTACCAGACAAGCAAAGCAGCGGTCCACGGGGCGGAAACCTCTCGGGGCCACGTTAAGCCAGGCTATCGCGGCGAGCCAGATTGGCCACGATGGCCACCAACTCCGCGGCTTCTACCGGCTTCGATAGGTGGGTCTGGAAACCGGCGAGAGCCGCTTTTCTACGGTCCTCCGCCCGTGCAAACGCTGTTAGCGCAACGGCTGGCACATTCCGATGCGGATTCTGCAACGAACGGACGCGGCGTATGAACTGGTAGCCATCTTCGCCCGGCATGCCGATATCGCTGACGATGATGTCGAAATTGTGCACCGACAGCAATTCCATCGCCTCGGCGACGGAACCCGCCCGCTCAACCTCTGCCTCGCAGCGTTCGAGCACACGTTTGACGAGCGCAGTGGCATCGGGTTCGTCATCCACTACAAGCACGCGAACACCGCGTAGCCGCGAAACGGAGCTCTTCTCCTGTGCATCGTCCGGTCGACTTGTCACTACTTTGTCGTCCGAGCTTTGCTCCAAAGCACTGGAAATCGGCAGAGTGACCATGAACGTAGCTCCCAGCCCAGGGCCGGCACTAGTCACTGTGATCACGCCCCCGTGTAGCTCTACTAGCTGACGCACAATTGAAAGGCCGAGCCCAAGTCCGCCGTGTCGACGGGTTGTCGAGGAGTCTGCCTGCCGGAAGCGATCGAAGACATGCGGTAGAAAGTCGGACGCGATCCCCTGCCCTGTATCGCTAACGGTGATTTCGATTTGCGATTCCGTTCGCTCCAACGACAGGTGGACATGCCCACCGTTTGGCGTGAACTTGATCGCATTGGTAAGCAGGTTCCAAACTACTTGTTGTAGTCGCGAAGGATCGCCGCGGACGGTGCCCACGTCCGGCTGGACGATCCGCATCAGAGTGATGCCCTTTGCTTCAGCCGACGGCATTACAGCTGCGATGGCTTCGTCGAGCACGTCGATGAGATTCACCGGCTGCACATCAAGGCGGATTTTGCCCGAGATGATGCGATTCATGTCGAGCAGATCTTCAATCAGCTGTGCCTGGAGGCGTGCGTTTCGTTCGATCGTAGTGACAGCTTCCTCAAGATCAGCACCGCTCAACTCAGCCACGCGCATGAGAGTGGCGTATCCCAGGATGGCGTTGAGCGGTGTGCGAAGTTCGTGGCTCAGCGTGGCCAGGAATTCATCCTTCATCTGACTGATTCGCTCTGCCTCGGCGCGAGCTGCCCGTTCGCCCGCAAGCAGTGCTTCTCGCTCTTCGGACAGCCGTCGCTGCTCGGTCACATCCGTATTCGTGCCGAACCAGAGCAGGATTTGTCCATCGGAATCGCGCAGGGGGCGCGCTCGCGAAAGATGCCAGCGGAACTCTCCGTCGTGGCGGCGTAACGGAAACACGTCTTCCCACGGCTCGCCAGTCGCTAGGGCCTGCTTCCATCCCAGCAGCATTCGCTGCAACTCGACAGGGTCATGAACTTGCTCCCAGCCCCAGCCCTGCATTTGTTCCAGCGTCGTGCCGGTGTATTCGTACCAGCGCTCGTTGTACCAGAAGATCCAACCATCCGGCTTAGCCATCCAGGCAAGTTGTGGGATTGTATTGGCTAGTTGACGGAAGCGTTCCTCACTCTGCTTCAGATCGCGGGTGACACGCGTGCGTTCGATCGATTCCCAGCAGCGTGCGGCGACCTGTAGCACCAGTTCCACCTCGTCCGGCTTCCAGACACGGGGGCTCTTCTGATGCACCGCCATCGCTGCGACGAATCTTCCTGCCTTGTGCAGAGGGACGCATATCACAGCTTGAATCATTGTCTGGCGATAAGCTTCGCGATCCTCCGGCCTGGGAATATGGTGATTGATATCCGCGACAACGTACGGCTGATTGGCCCGCATCAATCGCAGAACTTCCAGCCCAAATTGGGTAAACGTGTAGCGTCCCACAATGGAGGGCACGTCGCGGTTATAGTCGCCAAGAAGATTGAAGGTATCCTGATCCGCTTCGACATCTGCGTACGCACAACGATCGACTTTGAGATGCTCACCTAACAAGCTTGCTGACACCGCAGTGATTTCCGTTGGGTCGACCAACGGTCGAATGGCCTGATCAAGATCAGAGAGGAATTGCCGTCGCTTCTCTTCATCGCGCTCGCGGTCGGTGACGTCGCGCGTGGTACCGGCCACCAGTTCCACTTCACCATTCGAGCTAAAGACCGGTACGAAGATGTATTCGTACATCCGCCGACCATTTGTCCCCTCAAACGGCACCACACCCTTGATCGGCTTGTGTGTGGCAATGACCTGCTCGATCTCGCGACCGTGCATGTCTGCGTGCCAGTCGGGATAACCGAGTTCCAGACAATTCTTGCCAATCGCTTCCTCCCAAGTGCGGCCCCACATGGCGAGGAGCGCTTCGTTGGCGTAGAGAAAACGATGATTGAGATCGAAGACGTAGACCAGATCAGGCGTGCTTGAGAGTGCCGCTTCGTAGATCTTGCGGCGCTGTTCGGACCGAGCCAATTGAGCGGCTAATTGCTGTCCGGGCGTTTCCGGCGAATGCTCATTCTGGCTCACGCTGGCCCCCCGGCTCGATAAAAGACGACCCTAGAGGCACTACGAAGCACTGCGCAATTCAAACAGGAGCTTCCCATTACAGAACGGTGCCTGGAGTGTGCATCACGCCGATCTCTGCCCGGCTCACTACTATAGTCGATCCGCCCGCAATCTTTAAGAAGCGCGAACTCGACAAGGAGCTTTCGAGGCGATCTTCGGTGCCATGACCAACGCTAGCGGCGGCCGACTGCGAGCGACTGGCGCTTAGCGCTCCGCAACTACCGCATGATTGAGAACCCGTACGCCCCCGATTTCCTCGGCGCGCAGGCGAATCGTCTCGCCGAGTAACTCCTCACCGTTTGGCAACGTGAATGTGAGAGTGCTGCGACCCTTGCCCTGCTGAATCACCTGTTTGGTCTCTCGGCGGCGCCCCGGTGGGAATAGCATGCACTGCAGGCTGATGGGTTCGTCGGTCAGATTGTTGATGACTTGCTCCACAACCAGGTTTTCGCCCTGCAAGCGGGTCTTCATTTCGACCGATATCCCTTCGAGTCCCAGTTGCAGCGTGCGATAGACGCGGAAACGGTAATTACGGTCGGCGACAATTTCGAAGTCGATTTGGATCGGCTGCGGCCCGCTGTTCGCATCTACGTGAAGCGAAACCGGAAACGTTTGCTTCAATTCGTCTCCTTCGGCCAGTTTGAATCGCTGCAGCCGTGGATTGATGTCCCACGACTTTGGCGAGCGCAGGGCAATCTCGCCGCCGATCGCCTGGCCAAAATGATTTCGCACCCGCATCACAAGCGGCTGTTCGCGGCCGAAGACACTTGCCAGTCGGGGGTTGTCGAAGGCCAAATCGACTTGCCAGCGAACCACCGCCTCGTTCAAACCAGTGACGATCGTCGGTTGGCTGTCGACCGAGATGAGGTGTTCCACCTGATCGTTCTCGCTGACACGTTCGATCGGCAGTTCGCGCCCCCATAGGTCCGTCTGCCTTAACTCTTCCCCAAGCGACAATCGTTCGCGCGTCGGCTGATCGCTCCAAACGATCATGAATGCCTGGCCGCTGCGGGCAAACACGTGGTTGGTACTGCCGCTTGGAAGTTCAATCTGACCGACATAGTCAGCCCCAGAAACGGTGTTGGCCACGGTTCGCCACGGCACCAATAGTTCGCCGGGCGTTCCGTCGTCGTTCATCAAACCGTGGTCGGTGCTGAACGGCTGCGGTACGAATGCTGCGTCGGCACCGTGGATTTTCGCGGCCAGCATCCGCATCACGAGGTCCTGCACCCGGTCCTGCGTGCTGTAGGAACGCCGATCGAGCGGGTCGAGAATGATCCAGCGTTTGGGATTCGCTCGCCAAGTCGACTGGTTGTCTCCGTTTCCGCTGGAGCTGTTCGCTCCGGCCAAAGTTTTGTCGGCTGCATCGCTATATCTAGGTCTGGCAAGAGCGGTGGTCCTCCTCGCAGCAGAATTCGCGTTCGCACTTACGGCAATGGTTTCTGGCGCACGTTTGGGACGCTCGAGATAGAGAGCTATCTCATCCGCAGTAAGGGGCGGATCCGTGGTGAGTGAAAGAAACTCCCACGGCACTCGCTCGTTCTGCGGCGGTTCGTTCATCCAGCGCCACGGAATGCCGAGGCGGATCTCCTGACCGAAGCGGTTGAATTGCTGCTTGACCTCCGAGATCTTCTTGTCGACCTCGGCCAAGCCGACGAAGCTCGTATCATCGTCGCCTCCGAGTTGCCACCAGCGAACCTTCAGCGACAAGCGCGTCATCAGCGGTTCGACCGCATCGTCCCAGACTCCCGATTCGACGAATAACGACGCAATCGGGGGATGGTCTTCGGTCGACGTCGATTCGCCCGGCTTGGCGGGTGGATGGTCCAACAGCCCCACCATCTCGATGCTTTGCAGACTAAGACGCTCGGCAAACCACGCCAGGCGATCGGTCCAGACGTCATCTGGATTCTGGTGCCAAACCGGAAACTTAGCCCAGTGAATTCCCACATCGCCCAGCAGGGGACCGAGTTCTTCCAAAGTCAGCGGCTGCTCGCCACGCGGCAACGTCCAGCCAAACTCGCCACTCGGTCCACTCTGCATCGGTCGAAGCACAACCATCGTCACGTTGCGCTCGAGTGTCGCTCCGCTGCTGAGCGACATGGTGACCCGTACGCGATAAAAACCAAAATCGGTCACCGGCGCTCGCCAGGTTGCCGATCCTGCGAACGGTTCTGTGATCGTTTGGTTTCCTCGCTGCCGAACAATCTGCGTGGCGCCGGCGACAGCGACCGTTTCCGTGGCCAGCTTCTGCTCATGGTGATCGAACAGCTCGAAAGTGACCCTAGGGTCGGCTTCCGCAACACCCGACACCTCGCAGATGACGTCCGTCGTCCCGATGGCGTGATACAGGCCAGTAGGAATGCTCGTTCGCAGTTTCATCCGCGGGACTTGCAGCAAGCGCAGCTCGTCGAACCAAGCAGTACCCGTCAGATCCTCCGCATCTCCCTGCGGCTGCAACGAAAGCACAATGCGAGCTGATTTCACCCGCGGCTCGGTGGGCATCACCGGACCAACGCGAATGCTCGTCCAGTCTTTCGTTTGCGTAACTTTTGAGTCGAACGTATGCAGCAGCCTTCCTTCATCGTCGAAGAGCTGGAGCGACACCTTGGCCGCGTCATGCTTCAAGCCGGCTGTGCGAACCTTTGCTTCGAGAATGAAGCTGTAACGAGTGCTGATTGCGATCTCGGGACTGATTGCTGCACCGGCACCACCGTCGAGTTCGATCGCCAGGCAGCGCTCACCCGCGGGGCGATTTTCGGCGGTGGTTGCGTGCTGAGCTTTTCCCCCCGTGGTCGTTGGAGATGATCGCGAATCCGGAGGCATCGCCACGATGCCGATCTGCACGTAATCGGGAAAGTCTCGATCCCGCCGGCGCGTCCAACCATCCGGCCAGACGTCGTAATTCAGATCGGTGTCGGCCTCAAAATCGCAACGATACACCTCGGCTGCCACCGGTTCCGACGCCCCGTTGGTGCTTGTCGCCAGCGCCGTTAAAATCAAACAAGTCGTGAATAAGTGCATGAAAAGCGACCGCGAGGTTCGCCGATTTCCGGAAGCTTTGCCTGACTTTGGGAGTACCAACCGTGCTGCAGATCAAGGTGGGTGTTCAACTTGCCAGCCTGAAACTGCCCTTCAAGCAAGCCTTGCTTACGGCCGCTCGAATGCAGGCCGATGCCGTCGAAATCGACCTTCGAAGCGACCTTCCCGCAGGGGAATTGTCGCGGTCGGCCATTCGCCAGCTGCGAAAGATGCTGGACGATCTGAATTTGCGGATTAGTGCGGCCAGCTTCCGCACGCGGAGGGGTTACCACATCGTCGACGATCTCGACCGGCGCGTCGAAGCCACCAAGCAGGCGATGTCGCTCGCCTACGACCTTGGGGCCTCGGTCGTGGTCAACCACATCGGCCGCGTGCCGCTTGAGTCAGACCAGCTCGCTTGGAACACCATGCTGCAGTCCCTCGCCGATATCGGCCGCCATGGACAACGCGTGGGGGCGACCCTTGCGGCGGAAACCGCGACCGAGAGCGGCGAGCAACTGGCCGGCCTGATCAAGGCATTGCCTCCTGGCTCAATCGGCGTCGACTTCAACCCCGGCCTGCTCGTGCTGAACGGTCAGTCGCCTCGCGAGGCAGCCGCGGCCCTGGCCGAACATGTGCTGCATGTCCATGCGACCGATGCCACGCGCGACGTCGCTCAGGGCCGCGGCTTTCTGGTGCCACTCGGTCGCGGCTCGGTGGACTACAGCGAGATCCTGGCGATCCTTGAAGAGCGGCAGTACCGCGGCTACTTGACGATCGAACGTAGCGACAGCGACGACCCCGAGTTTGAAATCTCCCAGGCGGTGAAATACCTGCGGAGTATGTAACATCGCCTGGCGACGTGGCTTGCATTAGCAAATCCGCTAGCAGGCGGAATGACCAATGACCAAGCACCAATGACCAAGAGGGTGGTCAGAGCTGAGCCTCCGAAGTTGGTCATTGGGATTTGGCCATGGGTCATTTCCTCCCCCGTTGCTCTTTCCCGCATCGGCGGAAACTGTTATGAACCGCGCCCTATGTCGCTGCGCGCGTTCCTACCACTGATTTGCTGTGCCGCCCTGCTGCTCGCCGGGTGCCGCACCGATCCGCACGTGAACGCCCACATTGAGTCGGTCAACGCCGAGTATCGCCAACTCGAGAACAAGCTCTACGTCGCCGAGGACGAGAACCGCCGTCTGCAAGGCGACCTTGCCCGCCTCGAAGAAGAAAACCGTCGCCTCCGCGGCGGCGAGCCAGCCCCTTCGCGAGGCTTCCGCAGCCGATCGGCCCCCGCGGTCGATGGTTCGATCGATCTCGGACCACCGGAAATCGAAATGGGTTCCGATACCGGCCCCTCGATCGAATCGCCCGGAATTCCGCCGGTCAGTTCGCCGCCGATTCCCCGTTCGCCCGAAACCGACGGCGTCCCCCGCCGCACCAACCGCGAGAACCTCGATCCACCCGTGATCGAAGCCCCCGCCTTCAACCCGCCCGCGCCCGGCGCTGCCCCTAACACAAGCCCCAAGCCGCCGGCTAAGCCGGCGCAACCCGCCCCAGCAACCGACGACCTCCCCGCCCCGGAACTGCCGCTGCAAAACATCCAGCAAGAACCCGAACCGATCGATACCCGCGTCACGCAAATCTTCCTGAATCCGCTGCTAACCGGCGGCGACAGCCTCGACAGCGAACCAGGGGACGACGGCCTATCAATCCTGCTCGAGCCGCGCAACAAGCAGAACGAGTTTGTCCCACAGGCCGGCACCGTGTCGGTCGTCGTGCTCGATCCTTCGAAGCAAGGTACCGCCGCGCGTGTCGCCCGCTGGGACTTCGATCCCGCTGCTACGCGCGAGAAGCTCAACCGCGTGTCCTCGTCGCGCGGCATCCACCTGCGGATGCCCTGGCCCGCTAACCCACCGACCACCAACAAGCTGCACGTCTTCGTCCGCTATGAAACTCCGGACGGCCGCAAGCTGCAAGCCGACCGTGAGCTGAACATCACGCTCCCGGGCCAGTACTCGCATCGCTGGACCCCACGCCCGCCCGACCGCCCCCGCCGCACGCCGGAGCAAGTCGCGCAGCTGTCGAAACCCAGCACCAGCGAACCCACGCCCGCCAAATCGGACACGGGTTCACCCGCCTCACCCAAGCCGCCGACTCCGTCGGGGCAACCAACGCCCGCCACATCGCCGCCCGCTAAGACCACCACCGAAGTAAAGACAGAAACCAGCGAAAAGAGTTCGTCGACGAAGCAGGCGACTCGCCCCGTGCCGGGTTGGAGTCCCTATCGGTGATCGCTTGAAATCGACTAAGCAGGATCTCAATAGCGGCTCTTGCCGGCGACCTTAAACTTTTCTGAATGCTCTAGCACATATTCATAGAGCTTCCGCCAAATGATTTCGTTGCCGCAGAGCCGGAAGTCGAATTCCGCGAACTGGCCGTCCTCGCTCTCCCACAATTCTTCCATCGCACTCAGCCGGCGCTCGCGCTGGAGATGTGGATCGGCAAATGGGAACATGTTGGCAGCTGCCACTAAATGCGCGGCCGCTTCGACCGCACCAATTCGCTCGTAAGCATCGCAATGGTACGAGTACGGCGGCTTGCCATCCCAGTCCGATTCAAAGAAGTATTGCAAGCCGCCGTTGTCGATAATCCCCTGCGCGGATTCAACAATCAGAAAGGTTTGAAACTCAATCGGCAGACGCTCGACCTTGCTTCCCAGCTTCTTAAACTCGCGATGCACCGCACGCGAAGCTGCGGAAACGATCTTTTGCTCTGCGTCGGTCAGCTCCACCTACACCAACTCCGCAATCGGCTTGCGATTGTCGACCAAATACTGCGGCCGACCCGCCGGGTCAATAATCTGCGTCTTCTCGACGTTAATGCCCATGTTGTGGTACAGCGTCGCGAACACTTCTTGCAGTTCCACGGGTCGATCTTTTGCTTCGCCCGCGTCGTTGCTCGTGCTGCCGATAACCTGACCCATTCGCATACCGCCACCGGCGAGGAAGCACATCGCCACGCGCGACCAGTGATCGCGCCCCGCCTGGCTGTTCACGCGCGGCGTGCGGCCGAACTCGCCCCACACGGCAATCGTCACATCCTTGTCCATGCCGCGAGCATGCAAGTCGTTGATTAGCGCGCTCAGCGCTTGATCCAGCTTCGGCAGTTGCCGGCGAAGCTGGTTGAAATTGTCGCCGTGCGTGTCCCAGCCGCCCCAGTCAAACGTCACCACGCGTACGCCTGCTTCAACCAATCGCCGAGCGGTCAGGAACATTCGGCCATCTTCCTTGCCGTACTGCTCGCGCACCTTCGGGTCTTCCTTATTCAGGTCGAGAGCGTCCGCCACACTGCCGGAGGTCACTACGCTGACTGCTCGCTGGGTGAATGAGTCGAGCGCCTTCATTTGGCCCGAACCATCCAGATCGCGACGGATCGTGTCGAGCGAGCTAAGCAGATTGGTCCGCGAGCCGAGACGATCGACGTCCATTCCGCCGACCAAGCGCAGGTCGCCACCTTCAGGGCGATAAGCTTTGGCGATTGGGCCCAGATAGCCGACCTGGGCTTCGTTATAGGCAATGTAAGGCGGAGCGCCGCTTGGCGTCGGCCCTTGCAACCGCGTGATCATGCTGCCGATGGAAGGACGACCGCCAATATTCCGCAGGTCATTGCGGTTGTAACCGGTCTGCGTGTGGAAGTTGCTGTGATCGTCAAACATGCCGACCACCGAGCGAATGATCGCATACTTGTCGGCCATCTGAGCGAGCAGCGGCATGTGCTCGCAGATCTCAATGCCTGGCACGTTCGTCGCGATCGGATTGAACTCGCCGCGGAACTCGCGCGGAGCGTTCGGCTTTAGATCGAACATGTCCTGATGCGAAGGGCCACCACTCAGGTGAATATTAATGATCGCCTTGTGCGACGAACGGACCCCCGCCGCCTCCTCCGCCCGCAACAAACTCGGCAGCGTGATGCCGCCGATCATCAGAGTGCCGATCTTAAGCATGCTCCGTCGCGAAACCCGATCGCAATACCGCTGCGGTGCGCCACAACGAATCTCGAGCATGGCTGGAACTCCTTACTTGCCGGGGAGGGTGAAGGGTGGGCTAGTGCTGTGCAGATTTTAGTCCGAAACGTACCCCGAGGGTGCGTTTCACAACGTCGATTGGCAACCACGCAGCCAGGGCCAGTCCGCAGACTGACCCCAGCGTGGTTTAGTTGCCAACCATAAATGACCACCACTCGGTGCAACGTTACGCGGCTTTCCTCCAGTTTCTTGCTCCTGAGTCAAGCGATCAACTGGCATTTCCTCGGCCTAGGAGTCTCCGCCGAGGTGTGGCTGGGGCAAAGCGAAGCGGTGCCCCAGCGGGTCCGACGAGTCTCACTAGGCCCAATACAACCCCTTGCCCACTCCACAACAGGCACCTCACTAACGCCGACTAAAGCCACAACCCGTTAGCACATAAATATTTGCAAAACCTGCCGCAGCTCAGCAATGGCCTGCCTTCAACCACTCTCCACAACACTTCTACTAGGGCTTCACGCCGCCCGGCAATTACTCCTTGGTCCGCCCGGCTCGTGTCCGTCACGGCGTCACAATAACCCGCGCGAGGGAGTGCCAAGCTGCCTACAGTGAGGGCCGGATTCGGCCGCCTCTAAACCACGGCGACAATCTGCCTGTTGAAAAACTACGGACGTAAATCAACACGAAACACCCTACAGGCGCCCTCACTTGTTGATTAACTCCTCGACTTAATCAGCAGCCACCTGTCTTGTGTTAACTGTTCAAGTTTCTAGCGAGGCGCGGGACGCCAGCCTCGACAGTAGCATTTATTGACATTTTCGTCAATAATTTATACACTCCAAAAATCAGGCGGGTATTTAATCCACTGCGATTTTCTCACTCTCATGACTCGCTTTCAGATAAGCAAAGTGGTTTCTGGGTCGGGCGTGCTCATTGCGTTCGTCACCGGTGTCGTTGCCTCCGCAACGATCCTGCCATTCTCACTTGTGGCCACGCTCATCTTCCTCATCGCAGCCGCAAAGATCGCACGTCGGCGGATACGTGACGCCCAATCGAGTGCAGCGATTCGCAGCCTGATGGCGATGGGCGTGGTCTTCGGCGGCATCATCGCGTTCGCCGCTTATTACCAGCCGGCGAAAACCGTTGAGCAGGAACTTCAGCGCTCGATCAGCCTCCCATCGGCCGAGATGTCACTCGCAGAACTGGCTTACGCGATGTCATACGATCGGCAGTCGTACCCTATCCATGTAACACTACGATTCCCCGACTCTGCGAAAGATCAAGTCATCCGCTGGCCCAGCCAGCAGGTCAGCGTTGCGGAGTTCTTAGGCGCGATCGAATCGCAAACGTCGCTACGAGGAAGCTTCCGCCACTGCGGCAACGGCTACACCGTGCTCCACGGCGGCGATTGCTGCTTCGGCCTGGCGATTCGCGACAGTATTTGACCGGTCGCCGGTGATCAGCCTTTTGATGTGGATCAATACGCAAATCTGGTGCAGCGCGATAACCACACGCTGAACGAATAGACTTTGGCCGGGTCAAAGTCGGATTCTAACCACCGGACCACATCAGCAACGACCGAATCGATTGCGGATACGCTTCCGGCTTATAGCCTAAGGTGCAAATTACTTTCCCTTCGTAGATCCAGGCTGTCTCACCGCCTCCATGTAGCAGATTTTCGAAGAACGGGGCCCTATACAGATCAGGACAACCATCCGTATCTACGACCAGCAGCGTGATTCTACCTAGCGGGTCTTCGTTCAGGAGGGACGACTTGAGTAGCTGAAAAGCTTTGCGCGACGGGCCACTCCAGAACGCCATAACGAAAAGCACGCCGAGGCCGACCGTCGCCACAATACTTCGGTCTGCGTGTTCGAAGTACCTCACAGTGCGAGTCCCGAGAAAATCCGGCGTAAAATGCAGCGATTCGAACCGGTTTACAGACACTCGAGTACCCCTTGTGAAGAACGGCGCGCTGGATTCGCTCAAAGAGACCAAGCCGATGTAGGGAAGGCACCCCGTGCCTGACGGGATCGACTTTACCCGGCGGAAGATCATCGTTCTCAGGACTCCTTCACACTCTTCAGTTCTTCCTGCAGCGCAAACCGTTTTCTGTCAGGCACGGGGTGCCTGACCTACGACTAGGTGGTTCGTCACCCTTGCGGGACAACCCGATCTGCTTCGCGGTATTATGCTTAGCGCTGGAGTCAAAGCCATGAACCGCCTGCAAGTTCTCACGCTCCTGGCCCTGTTAGGCTTCATTTCCTTCTACGGATCGAACTCCCAGTCGGCGGCCGAAGACGCCGTGGCGAGTGATGCCAAAGCAATCTTCGGCTACTGGCAGTGCACTGAGGCAACCTACAAAGGCAAGCCGTTCCGAAAGTACGTCGGTACCGTTTACCTGATAAAAGACCGGCTTCGAATTCGCTCCGCCGACGATCCGCAGCCACTCTCGTTCGATCGCACCCCGAAGGGAAAATGGAACGAGTCCATCTTCAAACGCATATCAGCCGAGGCCGCCCATGAGCAAATCAAAAAACTCAAAGCGGCTGCCGACGATGAATAGATGTACAAGCATCGACAATCGCAAAACGCTTTCCCCTGAGTCAGTTCGTGCCTGACCTACGATGGAGTCGTCTCACTTCGCGCCAGCGATATCACCATCGTATCCGGCAGCTTCTCCACGCCCGCTTGCCGGAGCATGTTCACTGTTTGAGCCGCGTGGTAATGAGCGTGCATACAGACATGCAGCAGCACGTCGCTGCGGCGAGTGCCGAAACGCATGCCGCCGCCGAGGCTGGTGAACCGATAGACCGTATCGTCCAAGGATTCCGCCGTGAGTCGCTCCACATACTCGTTCCAGCGGCCGTCGAGTTCCGCCCAGCGCTCACGCACCTCAGCCAGCGTCTTCGGGCCCCCTTCGTCCAGTTGATTGCCAGGCAGCTTTCCGCGCACATCGCCCGGAAACAGCGCGTTCTCCTCTCCTTCCAGCGCACAAAGCCAGACGTACTCGGCGGCCAGCATGTGCACGAGCGACTTCCAGATCGAACCCTGCCCGATCGGCCGCGGCGCATGTAGTTGTTCTTCGCTGAGGCCGCCAGCCGCCTCCAGCAGGCCGCGATTCACCCACAGCCGATGCTGGTTCATGCGGCGTACCACTGCCAATGCATCCATCGTTGCTCCTCCAAGCAATCAAACAGACAGTCTCAGACAGACAATCTGCGAAACCCTGAGCTCGTTTGCTGGTTAGTATTACCGTTTTCCCGCTTCCGAAGAGGGGCCACAGCCGTGCAAGGTTCGCTGTCAAAAGTAGCAGGCACACTCCGTGTGCTGCCGAAAAATCAGCGGGGATACACGGCACACGGAGTGTGCCTGCTACTCTTTTTTGTGACCATTGCTTCCAGGGCCGCCGAGGTATCGAGCATTCCGCAGCCCCCCATCTCCGGCCAACACACTCTGGCGCTAGAAAGAGGGGGCTTCACGCGTGCAGCCGAAGTGCGGATTCCCAAGAACTACTCCAAGGACCAGCCGCCGCCGCTCGTCGTCGTGCTGCATGGCGCCGGCGGCGATGGCCAAATCGCCCTGCGTAAAGATGGCTGGGCGGAGCTGGCCGACCAGGAAGGCTTCATCGCCGTGGCTCCGACGGGATTGCCGGTCCGGCCACGACTGGAGGCCAGTTTCGCAACGAATCCCCACGTCTGGAACTCGGGGCAACTCAACCCGCGTGGTCCGCGGGCGGCAATCGACGACGTCGCCTACATTCGCGATCTGCTCGACGAGCTGAAGCAGCAAGCCCCGTACGACACAGATCGCGTCTTCGTCGCCGGACACAGCAACGGCGGCAGCATGGCTCTGAAACTGGCCGCCGAACTCTCTGAGCGATTCCAAGCAGTCGGCACCGTGGCAGGACTCATCGCGGTGGAGAACCCGCAGCCGAAACGTCCGCTGCCAACGCTCTACATCCTCGGCACTGCAGACCCGCTGATGCCGCTCGAGGGGGGCGAAGTGAAATTGCCCTGGGCGACTCGACACAATCCACCGGTTCGCGAAGGACTAGAGAAGTGGGCCAAGAGCCTCGGCTTCGAAAGCACTCCGATGACACTCTCTCAAAATGCCGAGCAGCAAAAAGCCGTCTACCGCTCCAAGAGCGAAAACGGCCCGACTCTCACGGTTCTCTACCTCCAAGGCCACGGTCACCAATGGCCCGGCGCCAAGACCATTCGCCGCAATTCGGGCGGCGGACCGGTGAACACCAGGCTCGATGCGACAAAGACGCTGTGGGAGTTCTTCGAATCAGAAAGTCCGCAGCCGAACTAGCCGCGCTCAAACTCAGCAAGCAGCGAAAACTTACGATGGCGTCAGCACCATCCAGCGATCCGGTGCGCTGCGTGAGACGCTTAGTCCGGGCACATTCGCCAATCTCAAGGTAGCGAACTGTTCAAAGTCGTCCGCCGACATTGGACGTGCGAAGTAGAAGCCTTGGCCAAGATCGCAGCCGAGCTCTCGCAGCACGCTCAGTTGCTCAGGCCCTTCTATTCCTTCCGCAACCATCTCCATGCCCAAGTTGCGCACGAGCGTCGCGATCGAGTGAATCAGCGCGGCGGTGTCTTTCGATGTCTCCAGGCCTACGATCAACGAGCGGTCGATCTTCAGCACATCGGCCGGGAACTGATGCAGCGATGCGAACGTAGCACAGCCGGTGCCGAAATCGTCAATCGCCAGCCGAGCACCAAGCTCTTTGATGGCTCGCATCGCCGCGACAGCCGACGGCACATCGCTCGCAAAGGCCGTCTCGGTCACTTCGAGTTGCACGCGATCCAGGCTGAGCCCGACTTCGTCCGCGATCTGGGCAATTTGCTCGGCCAGGTTTCGGCTGGCGAACTGTTTGCGCGAGAGGTTGATGCTGATCGTCGGCGGAGCGGCTTCGCCGAGCGCGTCGACCCAGCCTGCCATCTGCTGCATCGCGTGGCGCAGCACCCACTCGCCGATCGCCAGAATCTGCCCCGACTCTTCCGCGATTGGAATGAACTCGGCCGGTGAAACATTTCCGTCGACCGGATGCTGCCAACGCAGCAGCGCTTCCACGCTGGTTAGCTCGCCCGTCTCGAGCGAGACGATCGGCTGATAGACGAGCGTCAGCTGGTCTTCGACAATCGCGCGGCGCAAATCGTTTTCCAGCCGGTGCCGCCGCTGCACCCCGTCGTGCATGGGCTGATCGAACACGGCGTAACGAGCTTTACCGGCCCGCTTGGCTTCGTACATCGCGGTGTCGGCATCGCGGAGAATGTCTTCGGTCCGGTCATACTGGCCATCGACCACAACGATGCCAATACTTGCCGACGAGTACACCAGGTGCGGGCCGAGTTGATACGGCTGAGCCAGTGCGTTGAGCAGGCTGCTGGCAGTCTGCAGAACCTCGTCGAGCCCCGTGACTTGATCGAGCAGCAGAACAAATTCGTCGCCGCCCATGCGGGCAGCTACCGGGCCTTCCAGGCTTCGGCTTACTGAGTCGATACAACCAAGCCTGGCCCGCAATCGCTGCGCGATCTCGCACAACAGGGCGTCGCCCACATCGTGACCCAAGCTGTCGTTGATAATCTTGAAGCGATCGAAGTCGAGGAACATCACGGCGAACTGGTTGCCGCCCCCCCGGGCTTGCTCGAGTGCCCGACAAAGGAGGGTCATCAAGTGCGAGCGATTCGGCAATCCGGTGAGCTGATCGAACAGCGCCGCCCGGGCCAGTTGCTCTTCGACCTGCTTCAGCTTACTGATATCGGACAAAAATCCAGCCATGCGGCGATAACGCTCGCTCGGCACGTGTACGGCCTGACCGCGCAGCCGACACCAGCGCCACTCGGAAGAGCGGGAGCGGATTTGGCAGACGACGTCGAACGTTTCTTGTTTTTCCAGGTGCCCTTCGAGCGCAGCCAGCACGTTCGGCGCATCGTCCGGGTGCAGGTGCGATACCAGTGAGCGGAAGTACGGCGCCATCTCGGGCTCGCCGTTGATACCGTAACCGAGCAATTCGTTGAATCGCTTCGAGAAGAAGCATTGATTGGTGTCGAGATTCCAATCCCACATGCCGTCGTTCGAACCGTTGACGGCCAGTTCGATCTGTTCCTTGGCCATCAGCAATTCGACGGTTCTCTGCGCGACCTGCTCTTCGACGCTGCGATGCGAGCGTTCGAGCTGCGCCTTTTGCAAAGCGTCGGCTCGCATCTCCTTCAAGTTGAAGCGGCAGGCGAGGATCAGAAAGAAAACTTCGAACACCACCCAGCCAGCATGTTCCAGCCACAGCCAATTCGTGCTGGTTGCGGTGCCGAAAACCGATTGCGGCCAAAACGCCCCGCGCAAAAAGTGATCGCCAGCAACCACTCCGGTCGCAACGATCAGCACGCGCCAGTCGCGATAGAACGCCAGAAACGCGAGCGATCCGAAAACGTGAAAATGGGTCTCGATCCGGCCGCCGGTCAGGTGGATCAGCAGCGCCGACATCAGCATTTGGCCGATTGCCACGGTGTAGCGAGTGCACTTGCGGCCTGGAAGCAACACGGCGAGTGCCATCGGTAGGCTGACGATGAGTCCGCCGAGCACGATAGCCGCCCACACGTGAACGTGCGTTCGGCTGGCAGTGCCCGACCAGGTGAGGGGCGAGATCCATAGTGCGCAGCAAATGCCGGCCAGGTACTCGACCATCAGCAGCCACGAGAACATATGATCGGTCTGCACAAACACGCGCTGCTGCCGCTGCGCAAAGATCTCCGCCGCCCGCTGCTGGGTTTCCAGATCGTCGCCGGCTAGTCGCTCGCTGTGTGCAACTGACGATGCCACCACCTAGTCTCCCGTACCGTGTGCCGGTGTGTTGAGCGAACAGCCGTAGACCGGGCTGCAGCGATCTGCGTGGCCGCCGCTTAGGAGCGACTGTATCGCGGAGCGTCCCGTGTTATCTCCTTCATGCCCTCGGGCCGAAGTGATGCCGCCGTGGTAAAGCAGTCGACCATCAGCGCCGTAGAGACAGATTTGTCCGGAGGTTTTGACGGCGAAGCGTTTTGCCTCCACGCTGTCCTCATCGTCGTATGTCTTCACCCCGGCAATGCCGTGAGCCATCGACCAGACCGCAGTATCGGTCCAGTCCTGCGGCGCGCTGTTCGGAATGGCGAAGGCGACCACGGTATCGATCGGCTGGGCCACGTCGGCCAGCAGACGATCGAGCTCTCTTAGCGAAGCGAGTGTGCATGGGCATTGCGGGTGAGCGAAGAAAATCAGCGTCGGCCGGCCGGCGTGGTGCGGCAAAGCACTGTCGGCGGGCCACACCGCCGGCGGTTCGTCGAGTTCGCCCGCCGTATGCGAATGCCCCCACAACAGACCGATCCCGACGATCACGCACAGTAGCCACACGCCGCCAATCAAGGCGAGCAGCAGCGGTCTCTGAAGTTTGCCAGGCCTGGCGTCGGCTTCGAGCGCAAGAGTTGGATGGGTAAGCGACGACATGAGCGGTGGATTCGGTTTAGCGGTCCGGCAGGACAATGCGTTGATCGCCGGAAAACCTACGCCACCCACTCGCCCCTGTTGCTTCGATGCCACACAGGTCGCTTGAAATGCGACCAACCGCTAAAAATGCACAAAGCGGCTGCGCGACTTGATCGGCACAACCGTTTCGCTCGATACAGTCGCGCACCGTTCGCCCTTACGACCGTTTTCAGCGCTCGAGCGGCCGAATCGCAAAGTCCCGAAGCGTGATCGACCAATTCTGCCGCTCGCCGGCGGCCGCAAAGCGCACCAGCGCTTCCGCAGTGACGGCTACGGTCAGCAGAATCAGGTTGCGAGCCAGCGGATAGTCGCACACGTCGCCAACCACATCGGCCGGCACGCGGTAGTCGTTGTTCCACACCACTTCGCCGTAGTTTTCGAACAGCCCCGCGTGCAGACACGCCACGCCAGCCGCGAGCGACCATTCCTTCAGCAGCGCCCGTGAAGCGGAATTATCGAACACATCGACAATCACGTCCGAGCCCTTCAGCAGCTTGTCGGCATTGCGCTCGGTGAGTTCCTGCTTGTGAACTTCCAACTCGACACTCGCCGCTCGGAAGAGCTGGTTGCGAAGCACTTCGACCTTCCAGGCCCCCACATCCCCCTCGCCATACGTCTGCGTTCCGACGTTGTGCTGCTCCACGCGATCGCGGTCAATGACACGCAGGTTGCGAAAGCCCTGCCGCACCAGCGTGTCGGCCAGATTCGAGCCGAGCGCGCCAGCACCGCAAAGCGTCACCCGCAACTTGCTCACGCGCTCGACAACGTCCGCGCCGCGGTACATCCGTTCGTGATGAAAAGCGTCAGCCAAGGAAACTTCCCTCCACTAGTACCTTACTAAGCGGGCTCTTTTAACGTCGACGCCGCGGGTGAACTCGCCAGTAGAGATCTTCGTCGATCCCCTCCGGCCCGACGCGAGGCACGTCGACATCGGCCTCACGCAGCACGCCTACGAGACTCGCCAGGTCGAATCGCTGGTCCTCGCCACTTAGGCAGATCCCCGCGACCTGCACCGTCAGGTCATCCTTGTGCACCGACGAAACATGCCGCTGCCCAGCGACCTGGTACGTGACACGGTAGCCGTCACGATGTTCGAGGTAGTCGACAAATTCAGCTCCCGCGTGCTGCAAGGCAACGCGCAGCCGCTCCCGGGCAGCGTCCGCAGTCGGTTTCGCCGTTGGGCCGACCAGTTCGTGATAGACGAACGCATAAACCTGCCGTTCCTCAGGGGTAAGACCCGAACGATCGAGCTGGTCAGGCGGCGTCTTCTTTCGCAGCTCCGCGCGCAGCCATGCCGCTGTCGCTGGATCGCGACTTGTCTCCAGCGATTCAAACCAGAAGTTGCCGCCGTCGAAGCGAGCGCGGACG